>OLVU01000124.1_pt1 | contig 65521 bp, 51 predicted proteins | sample 1673321 | NCBI WGS metagenome assembly OLVU01 (sample SAMEA3178942, study PRJEB25190) | human gut metagenome | biome: human gut; feature: human-associated habitat; material: faeces | place: Austria | collected 2013 | reverse complement strand
GTAATCTTCGCGAACTTCGGACGACGTGCCATCCTGAACCTGCGTCAGACGTTGGCCTCTAAAATTTTGGAACTGGAAAAAGACAGTATCTATAATAAATATATTGATAAGGTGGGCAATATCATCAATGCGGAAGTATACCAGATATGGAAGAAGGAAATGCTGCTGCTCGATGATGAAGGAAACGAATTGCTGCTGCCCAAGACGGAACAGATTCCGAGCGATTTCTATCGCAAGGGAGAAACGGCTCGTGCCGTGGTGGCCCGTGTGGACAACAAGAATAACAATCCGAAGATTATCCTTTCCCGTACATCGCCTGTATTCCTGCAGCGTCTGTTCGAGATGGAAGTGCCCGAAATCAATGACGGACTGATTACCATTAAGAAGATTGCCCGTATCCCCGGTGAGCGTGCCAAGATTGCCGTTGAGTCGTACGACGACCGTATCGACCCGGTAGGTGCCTGCGTAGGTGTAAAGGGTAGCCGTATTCATGGCATTGTTCGTGAGTTGCGCAACGAGAATATTGACGTAATCAACTATACGTCCAATATCCAGTTGTTTATTCAGCGTGCCCTCAGCCCCGCGAAGATATCTTCTATTCGTCTGAATGAAGAAGAACGTAAGGCAGAAGTATTTCTGAGGCCTGAAGAGGTTTCGCTGGCTATTGGTAAAGGCGGTTTGAATATCAAGCTTGCCAGTATGTTGACTGAGTACACCATTGACGTATTCCGTGAGTTGGATCAGGCTGTTGAGGATGAAGATATCTATCTGGATGAGTTCAGAGACGAAATCGACGGTTGGGTGATTGATGCCATCAAGTCGATTGGTATCGATACAGCGAAGGCCGTGCTGAACGCTCCGCGCGAGTTGTTGATTGAAAAGACCGACTTGGAAGAAGAAACGGTGGACGAGGTATTACGCATTTTAAGTTTGGAGTTTGAAGAAGGCGAACCTGAATTGGAACCGGCACCTGAGGTTGTGCCTGAGACAGAGCCCGAGGTTGCCCCTGAGGCAGAGCCCGAGGCAGAATAAAGTGTCTGTCGACATCTGTTTCTGTTTGCACTAACTTCTTTCTCCACATTATTCATTAATTTTTTAGTATGACGATAAGGTTAAATAAAGTAACAAGAGATTTGAATGTAGGAATTTCAACGGTCGTTGAGTTCTTGCAGAAAAAAGGATTTGCCGTTGAGGCAAACCCCAACACAAAAATTAACGAGGAGCAATATGCCTTGCTCGTGAAAGAGTTCAGTACAGATAAGAATCTTAGACTTGAATCGGAACGTTTCATTCAGGAACGGCAGAATAAAGACCGTAACAAAGCATCGGTATCTATCGATGGTTACGAAGCTGAGACTACGGAGAAACCGAAAGTTGAAGAAATAAAGACTGTTGTACCCGAAGATGCACGTCCGAAGTTTAAACCTGTCGGAAAAATAGACTTGGATAAACTGAACCGGAAACCGGTAGTAGAAAAAGTGGAAGAAAAGAAAGTGGAAACATCTGCGCCTGTGGTAAAGGAAGAACCTAAACCGCAGCCCAAATCGGAACCGAAGCCTGAATTCAGACCGGAACCGAAGCCGGAACCCAGACCGGAATTAAAGCCCGAACCGAAACCGGAACCGAAGCCGACTCCGGCTCCCGAACCGGCTCCTGTGGTGAAAGAAGAACCGAAGCCAGCAGTCGTTGCAGAAAAACCTGCACCCAACCCCGCTCCGGTAGTAGCGAAAGAAGTAGTAAAAAAAGAAACACCTGCTCCCGCGGCACCTGTCCGGGAAGAGGCGAAACCTGCTGTGGCAGAAGAAGCGACTGCAAAGAGTGGTGAAGCGGAAATCTTCACAATTCACAAGCCGGAGTTTGTTTCTAAGATCAATATCATCGGTCAGATTGATTTGGCGACATTGAACCAGTCTACGCGCCCTAAGAAGAAATCCAAAGAGGAGAAACGTAAGGAGCGCGAAGAGAAGGAGAAAATTCGTCAGGATCAGAAGAAGCTGATGAAAGAGGCGATCATCAAAGAAATCCGCCGCGAAGACACCAAAGCGAAGGATGGCAAGGAGAAAGATGCCGATGCCAATGCCAACAAGAAGAAACGTCTCCGCATTAATAATAATAAGGAGAAGGTGGATATCAACAATGCATCCAACTTCCAGCGTGGAGGCGACAACCGTGGTGGTGGAGGTAAAGGACCTCATGCCGGCAGCGGTCAGCAAGGTGCCGGTGGTGGTAATAATCACCAAGGTGGCAACAAGAACAACCGTAACAACAATAACAGGGATCGTTTCAAGAAACCGGTCATCAAGCAGGAGGTTAGCGAGGAAGACGTAGCTAAGCAGGTAAAAGAAACCTTGGCACGCCTCACTTCCAAAGGTAAGAGCAAGACTTCCAAATACCGTAAGGACAAGCGCGATATAGCGAACAGCCGTATGCAGGAGCAGGAAGACCGCGAAATGGCGGACAGCAGAGTGCTGAAGATAACGGAATTCGTGACTGCCAACGAGTTGGCAAGCATGATGGATGTTTCCGTGACGCAGGTCATCGCTACTTGCATGAGTATCGGTATCATGGTGTCTATCAACCAGCGTCTGGATGCTGAAACCATCAATCTGGTGGCGGAAGAGTTCGGATACAAGACTGAATATGTCAGTGCGGAAGTGGCACAGGCCATTGTAGAGGAGGAGGATTCTGAAGAGGATCTGGAACCGCGCGCACCGATTGTTACCGTCATGGGTCACGTAGACCACGGTAAGACATCATTGCTCGACTATATCCGTAAGGCGAACGTTATTGCCGGTGAAGCCGGTGGTATCACGCAGCACATCGGTGCTTACAACGTGAAACTGGAAGACGGACGTGAGATTACGTTCCTCGATACTCCGGGTCATGAGGCGTTTACCGCTATGCGTGCCCGTGGTGCGAAGGTGACGGACGTGGTTATCATTATTGTCGCTGCCGATGATAACGTGATGCCGCAAACGAAGGAAGCTATCAACCATGCTATGGCTGCGGGTGTACCTATCGTATTCGCAATTAACAAGATTGATAAACCGACTGCCAATGCTGACAAGATTAAGGAAGAGCTGGCAAGTATGAACTATCTCGTTGAAGAATGGGGTGGCAAATATCAATCGCAAGATATCTCGGCCAAGAAAGGCTTGGGTGTGAAAGAACTGTTGGAGAAAGTATTGCTGGAAGCAGAAATGCTTGATCTGAAAGCAAACCCGAACCGTAAGGCAACAGGTTCCATCATCGAGTCTTCGTTGGACAAAGGACGTGGTTACGTAGCTACCATGCTGGTATCAAATGGTACACTTCAGGTGGGAGACATCGTACTGGCAGGTACAGCGTATGGTAAGGTGAAAGCTATGTTCAATGAACGTAACCAGCGCCTGAAAGAGGCCGGACCGTCTGAGCCGGTATTGATTCTGGGATTGAACGGTGCACCTGCTGCCGGTGATACGTTCCACGTAATCGATACGGAACAGGAAGCACGTGAAATCGCTAACAAGCGTGAACAGTTGCAACGTGAACAAGGTCTGCGTACTCAGAAGATGCTTACTTTGGATGAAGTTGGCCGTCGTCTGGCACTGGGTGACTTCCATGAACTGAATGTTATCGTTAAGGGTGACGTGGACGGTTCTGTTGAGGCGTTAAGCGATTCACTGATCAAACTGTCTACAGAGCAGGTACAGGTAAATGTAATCCACAAAGGCGTTGGAGCAATCTCCGAATCCGATGTTTCATTGGCTGCCGCTTCGGATGCTATCATCATCGGCTTCCAGGTACGTCCGTCGAATGCCGCTGCAAAGATGGCAGAGAACGAAGGTGTGGATATCCGCAAGTACTCAGTGATTTACGACGCTATCGAAGAGGTGAAGGCCGCTATGGAAGGTATGTTGGCACCGCAGGTGAAGGAGCAGGTAACTGCAACCATCGAGGTACGCGAGGTGTTCAATATCACCAAGGTAGGTCTCGTAGCCGGTGCGGTAGTGAAGACCGGAAAGGTGAAACGCAGCGACAAGGCCCGTTTGATCCGCGACGGTATCGTAATCTTTACCGGTTCTATCAATGCTTTGAAACGTTTCAAGGACGATGTGAAGGAAGTAGGTACCAACTTCGAGTGCGGTATCAGCCTGACGAACTGCAACGATATCAAGGTAGGCGATATGATCGAATCTTACGAAGAAATAGAAGTAAAACAGACTCTGTAAGCGAAATAATCTTTTAGACACGGATTACACGGATTTCACGGATTGGTTTAAAAGAAAAACCGTGCTTATCCGTGTAATCCGTGTCTTTTTTAGATATAGTTATGACAATAATAGATATCATCCTGTTGGTGGTGATTGGCGCAGGAGCGGTCATCGGTTTTATAAAAGGCTTCATCAAGCAACTGGCATCTATCCTCGGATTGATTGTTGGATTGCTGGCTGCAAAAGCACTGTATGTGTCGGTAGCGGAGAGAGTCTTTTCTAAGATAACGGACTCTATGACGTTTGCACAGATATTGGCGTTTGTCGTAATCTGGATAGTGGTTCCGTTGTTGTTCCTGCTGGTAGCGGCTTTGCTGACGAAGGCGATGGAAGCAGTCTCGCTCGGTTGGCTGAACCGCTGGCTGGGTGCCGGACTGGGCGCGTTGAAGTTTCTGCTGCTGGTGAGTCTGCTTATCTGTGTTGTCGAGTTTATCGACTCGGATAATACGATGATTGATAGAACAATGAAGGAGGAATCCGTGTTATATTATCCTATAGAGTCGTTCGCGGGAATGTTTTTCCCGGCTGCAAAAGAAGTTACAGAACAATATATACTTAATACATAATGCAACCCGAAGAACCCAATAAATATGTAAAGGAACTAACGCAGGAGAAGTACAAGTACGGCTTCACCACCGATGTACATACGGAAGTCATTGAGCGTGGGCTGAATGAAGATGTTGTACGGCTGATCTCTGCGAAGAAGAACGAGCCGGAATGGCTGTTGGAGTTCCGTCTGAAAGCATATCGTCACTGGTTGACGATGGAGATGCCTACATGGGCACATCTCCGTATTCCTGAGATAGATTATCAGGCTATTTCCTACTATGCTGATCCGTTGGCGAAGAAGAAAGACGCGCCTAAGAGCATGGATGAAGTAGACCCAGAGTTGATAAAAACCTTCAATAAGCTGGGCATCCCCTTGGAAGAACAGATGGCGTTGAGTGGCATGGCAGTGGATGCCGTGATGGACTCCGTATCTGTGAAAACTACGTTTAAGGAAACGTTGATGGAGAAAGGAATTATTTTCTGTTCCATCAGTGAAGCCGTACGTGAGCATCCGGATTTGGTGCAGAAGTATCTTGGTTCCGTAGTGGGATACCGTGATAACTTCTTTGCCGCACTGAACTCGGCGGTATTCTCCGACGGTTCGTTTGTATATATCCCGAAAGGAGTACGCTGCCCGATGGAATTGTCCACGTATTTCCGTATCAATGCGCGTAATACAGGTCAGTTTGAGCGGACACTGATTGTGGCGGATGATGATTCGTATGTTTCCTATCTGGAAGGTTGTACGGCTCCGATGCGCGATGAGAACCAGTTGCATGCCGCTATTGTGGAGATTGTGGTGCACGAGCGTGCGGAGGTGAAGTACAGTACCGTACAGAACTGGTATCCGGGTGATGCCGAAGGTAAAGGCGGTGTTTATAACTTTGTTACGAAACGTGGTAACTGCAAAGGTGCGAACAGTAAACTTTCCTGGACACAAGTGGAGACGGGATCAGCTATTACGTGGAAATACCCTTCCTGCATTCTGACTGGAGATAATTCCTCGGCTGAATTCTACAGTGTGGCGGTGACGAATAACTACCAACAGGCGGATACGGGTACGAAGATGATTCATCTGGGTAAGAATACCAGTAGTACCATTGTCAGCAAAGGTATCTCTGCCGGACATAGTGAGAACTCTTACCGTGGTCTGGTGCGTGTAGCTCAAAAGGCGGACAATGCGCGTAACTATAGTCAGTGCGATTCTCTGTTGCTGGGTGATAAATGTGGTGCGCATACCTTCCCGTATATGGATATCCATAATGAGACGGCGGTTGTGGAGCATGAGGCGACTACCAGCAAGATCAATGAAGACCAGATCTTCTATTGCAACCAGCGTGGAATTTCTACGGAGGATGCAGTAGGGCTGATTGTGAACGGTTATGCTAAGGAAGTGCTTAATAAGCTGCCTATGGAGTTTGCGGTAGAGGCTCAGAAGTTGTTGGCTATTTCGCTGGAAGGCAGCGTAGGGTAATTTACTATTAGACGATTTACTATTTACTATTTTGCTGCACAATCGGCAGATGAATGGTAGATAAGTAAAAGGTCGGTAGTAATAGTGAATAGTGGAGAAGTGACATTAAATAGTAAATTGTAAATAGTCTAATAGTAAATATAAAGATGTTAGAGATAAAAGACCTGCATGCCAGTGTAAATGGCAAAGAGATATTGAAAGGCATCAACCTGTCGGTAAAAGCAGGTGAGGTGCATGCTATTATGGGACCGAACGGTTCCGGAAAGAGTACTCTTTCGGCTGTATTGGTAGGTAATCCTGCCTTTGAGGTGACGAAGGGAAGCGTGACTTTCTGCGGTAAGAACCTGTTGGACTTTTCACCGGAAGACCGTAGTCACGAGGGTATCTTTCTCAGCTTCCAGTATCCGGTAGAAATTCCGGGTGTGAGTATGGTTAACTTTATGCGTGCAGCGGTGAATGAGCAACGTAAATACAATCATCTGCCCGCTCTCAGTGCAAGCGAGTTCCTGAAATTGATGCGTGAAAAGCGTGCCATTGTGGAACTGGACAATAAATTGGCTAACCGTTCGGTGAATGAAGGTTTCTCCGGTGGAGAGAAGAAGCGGAATGAAATCTTCCAGATGGCGATGCTGGAACCGAAATTAAGTATTCTGGATGAAACGGATTCCGGGCTGGATATCGATGCTTTGCGTATCGTAGCCGAAGGTGTGAACAAGTTGAAAACACCGGAGAACAGTACCATTGTCATCACCCACTACCAACGCTTACTGGATTATATCAAACCTGACGTTGTACATGTGCTTTACAAAGGTCGTATCGTGAAGACTGCGGGACCGGAATTGGCTCTGGAACTGGAAGAGAAGGGGTATGACTGGATTAAGAAGGAACTAGGAGAGTAATTACATTTTTTAGACGCGGATGGCACGGATGACGCGGATTTTTTATTAGTGTATTATGAGTTTGACACAGGTGGATAAAACTGATGCTATTATAAATGCATTTTATGATGTGTATAATGAACTTGGGTATGGGTTTATTGAAAATGTATATCAGAATGCATTATATAGGGAACTGTTGAGACGTGATATTCCCTGTGTAGCACATCCGAAAATAAATGTTTATTATAAGGATGAAGTAGTCGGTTATTATGAAGCTGATATAATTGTATATAATTCTGTTATTTTAGAATTAAAAGCGGTCACCCGACTATCTAAAGAACATGAATTGCAATTGGTCAATTATTTGAAAGCAACAGATATAGAAGTGGGATTATTATTAAATTTTGGTCCCAAACCAGAAATTAGTAGAAAGGTTTTTTCCCATTACTATAGAGAACGTCTACAGAATAATAGTGAATCCGCGTCATCCGCGTTATCCGTGTCTAAGAAATAAAATATAAACGTATATGAATGCAGAACAACAATACATAGATCTTTTCTCCCAGACGGAAGCGATGATATGCCAGCACAGCACCGAGGTGATGAATATCCCTCGTGCGACTGCGTTTGCCGACTTTGAGCGGCTTGGCTTTCCTACCCGCAAACAGGAGAAATATAAATATACCGATGTCAGCAAGTTCTTTGAACCGGACTATGGGTTGAACCTGAACCGCTTGGATATTCCGGTAAATCCCTATGAGGTATTCAAATGTGACGTACCCAATATGAGTACCTCTCTGTACTTTGTAGTGAACGATGCTTTTTACAATAAAGCGCTACCTGCTTCACATCTGCCCGAAGGAGTTATCTTCGGTAGTTTGAAGGAGATGGCGGCGAAGCATCCGGAATTGGTAAAGAAGTACTATGGCAAGCTGGCAGATACTTCAAAAGACGGAGTGACAGCATTCAATACCGCTTTTGCACAAGACGGTGTGCTGTTGTATATACCTAAGAACGTCGCTTTGGAACGTCCCATTCAGTTGGTAAACATCCTGCGTGGTGACGTGAACTTCCTGGTGAACCGCCGGGTATTGATTGTATTGGAAGATGGCGCACAGGCGCGTATGCTGGTGTGTGATCATGCCATGGATGCCGTGAATTTCCTGGCAACCCAGGTGATAGAAGTATTCGTCGGTGAGAATGCTGTCTTTGACCTTTACGAACTGGAAGAAACGCATACAAGTACCGTACGTATCAGCAATATGTATGTGAAGCAGGAAGCCAACAGCAATGTATTGCTGAATGGCATGACCTTGCATAACGGCACTTCCCGCAACACCACCGAAGTATTGCTGGCAGGTGAAGGTGCCGAAATCAACCTTTGCGGTATGGCCATTGCAGATAAGAATCAGCATGTAGACAACAATACAAGTATCGATCATGCCGTACCTAACTGCACGAGCAATGAACTTTTCAAGTATGTGCTCGATGACCAGTCAGTCGGTGCATTTGCCGGTTTGGTATTAGTGCGCCCGGATGCGCAACATACCAATTCGCAACAAACGAACCGGAACCTTTGCGCTACCCGTGAGGCACGTATGTATACGCAACCGCAACTGGAAATTTATGCCGATGATGTAAAGTGTAGTCATGGCGCTACCGTTGGTCAGTTGGACGAAAATGCACTTTTCTATATGCGCCAGCGCGGTATTCCGGCACGTGAAGCCCGCTTATTGCTGATGTTTGCCTTCGTGAACGAAGTAATCGATACCATCCGTCTGGATGCATTGAAAGATCGCTTACATCTCTTGGTTGAGAAACGTTTCCGTGGTGAACTGAATAAGTGCCAGGGCTGTGCGATATGCAAGTGAGAATATATTAATACCTAAACAACATGTATGATATTCAACAGATAAGAGCCGATTTTCCGATACTATCCCGTGAAGTGTACGGCAAACCATTGGTCTATTTGGATAATGGGGCGACGACACAGAAGCCACGTTGTGTGGTGGATGCCATAACGGATGAATATTATTCTGTCAATGCCAATGTGCATCGTGGCGTACACTTTCTGTCACAACAGGCAACGGAACTGCACGAGGCAAGTCGAGAGACAGTGCGAAAGTTCATCAATGCCGGTTCTATAAATGAAATCGTATTTACAAGGGGAACTACGGAAAGTATCAATCTGTTAGCCTCCAGCTTCGGCGAAGCATTCCTGCATCCGGGTGATGAAGTGATTGTTTCCGTAATGGAACATCATAGTAACATTGTCCCCTGGCAACTGCTGGCTGAACGGAAATGCATCAATCTGAAAGTTATTCCGATGAACGATCGCGGTGAACTTCTGATGGATGAATACGAGAAGCTTTTCACTGACCGAACGAAGATTGTGAGCGTGGTACATGTGTCCAATGTTTTGGGTACGGTCAATCCTATCAAGGAAATGATTAAGATTGCCCATAATCATGATGTACCTTTCCTGGTAGATGCGGCGCAATCCATTCCTCACATGGCAGTGGATGTGAAAGATCTGGACGCTGATTTCCTTGTATTCTCCGGTCATAAAGTGTATGGGCCTACCGGTGTGGGCGTGCTTTATGGTAAGGAAGAATGGCTGGATAAGTTACCTCCTTATCAAGGTGGCGGTGAGATGATAAAGCATGTATCTTTTGAACGTACTACCTTCAATGAATTACCGTTTAAGTTCGAAGCCGGTACTCCTGACTATATCGGTACTACGGGACTGGCGAAAGCTCTCGATTATGTTTCTGCCATTGGCATGGATAAGATTGCCGCTTATGAGCATGAATTGACGGAATATGCCACACAGCGATTGAAAACAATCCCTGGTATGCGCATCTTTGGTGAAGCTGCTGAGAAAGGGAGTGTCATCTCTTTCCTTGTGGGTGATATTCATCACTTCGATATGGGCACATTGCTCGATCGTCTTGGTATTGCCGTACGTACAGGACACCATTGCGCCCAACCGCTGATGCAACGCCTCGGCATAGAAGGAACAGTGCGTGCTTCCTTTGGAATCTATAATACGAAAGAAGAGATCGATGTTTTGGTGGCAGGTATCGAACGTGTCAGCAAGATGTTCTAGTTAGTGATTAGGGGTTATCACTAACCCCTAATCACTAATCTTCGTTTCCGCCAGTTTCTTCTGCCACTTATCCCGTGCCAGCTTCTGCATATCCGTTACGGAGTCTTTTTCATCTACAATCTCAAAACCTAAGGCTGTTTCGATAATATCCTCCATTGTGACAATTCCCCAGAAGCAGCCATATTCATCAATCAAGATTGAAATATGCTCTTTTTTTTCAAGCATCTGTTCCCAGACTGTGGAAACAGAACTATTTTCCGGGAAGGAAAGGATAGGGCGGGCCACATCCTTCAGACACATATCGAATCTGTCTTCTGCTAACTTTTCGAGTACAGTCTGCCGCAACACATATCCTGTGATATAATCTTCACTATCATTATAGATTGGGATACGAGAGTAAAACTTATACTTCCCATCCTGATAGAACTCCTTCAGAGACATACTTTCGGGAGCTGTTGCTACTACAGTACGAGGAGTCATAATGGATTGTGATTTTACTTTATCCAGTTTAATGAGGTTTTGTATCATCTTGTTTTCTTTCATCTGGAAAACACCTTCTTCTACCCCGATGGAAATCATAGCTGAAACCTCTTCGCGGCTTACGGATAATTCTTGTTTGCCGGAAGAAAACAGACGGGTAATCAGCTCGGACAACCACACCAGGGGATAACAGATGATAATAAGGAAATTAATGATACGGGCTGATGGAAGTGCCAGTGTGCGCCAGTAGCAGGCACCTATCGTTTTAGGAATGATCTCTGAGAGAACGAGGATTAAAATAGTCAGTATGGCGGAGATTACACCGAAGTAAGCTTCTCCGAATATCTTTACTGCTTCGGCACCTACACCGGCAGCACCCACGGTGTGGGCAATGGTGTTCAAGGATAATATGGCAGCAATAGGCCGGTCGATGTCTTGTTTGAACTTCTTTAATAAGATAGCGCTTTTCCCGTGTGTTTTCTCTTTGGTGGAGATGTACGACATTGGGGTAGATAACAAAACTGCTTCAAGAATGGAGCATAAAAATGATAAAGCTAATGCGAGGGTTAAGTATAATAAAACAAGTCCCATATATAAGTTTATTAATTAGACATAGCGGAACGAATGTATGATTCGTCCCGGATAGAATATAAAAATACGGTAATAGAAGGACTTGTGCTAAAGCCGATATATACAAAGTAGAGAGCGTTCGGGTGAATATACGCTCCTGAGGTTGTACGGTTGGCTGCCGTCACTATATTGATATAAATTAGTGTTTTCTGTAGAGAAAGTATAAGTAGTCGTAGTCTCTGCACAGAGCTTACGCGCACGGTTTAAAGAAAGTGTACGTGAGATAACAGCTTCATCGTTAAACTCTTCAGGTGAATGATGCTCATTTTGTTCGATGCAAAGAAAGGGAGGTTCGTTTTCGGAAAAGGAATTATAATCTTCTGGTTGCAGAGCAAAAAGCACTACGACCAGATACATTATTATTTTAAATATAAAATGCTTTGTTTCCATTTCTTCGGCACAAAGATAGATAAATGCTGACTTTGCTCATATATAGGTGCTCTCTTTTTTGTTTTTTTATTATAATGAGGAGTTATAAAAGCTCTCACCACTGCAACTTTTCGCCCTATTCATGCGTCTAATAGGTGCAAATAACTTAAATAAATAGAGAAAGATTATGTTAGTAACAACAACACCAACTATCGAGGGTGGACGTATCACCCGCTATTACGGTATCGTTTCAGGCGAGACGATTATCGGTGCCAATGTATTCCGTGACTTTTTTGCCAGTATCCGCGATGTAGTGGGCGGACGTAGCGGCTCTTATGAGGAAGTGCTGCGCGAAGCGAAAGATATCGCCCTGCGTGAAATGCAGGAACATGCCAGAGCTCTCGGAGCCAATGCTGTGATTGGTGTGGATTTGGACTATGAAACTGTAGGTGGGAGCGGTAGTATGCTGATGGTAACCGCTTGCGGTACGGCTGTGACAGTAGAATAATAAATACAGGGGGAAGAGCCGAAAAGCTCTTCCTCTGCGTATCAATGCTTGGGAGAATAATCGCTGATGATTACTTTTCCCTTTTTTTGTTCCAGTTTGGCTATTCCCAGATCATTGAGCGCTTGCACTACTTCTTCCAAAGAGGTTGTTCGCGGGAAGCGGAAATGGATGCGTTGTTTCAGCAAGTCGGGCGAATGAAAGATGATACTGGTGTTATACCATGTGCCTACAGACTTCATAATCTCCGCCAGTTCGGCATCATCGAAGCTGAACTCTCCTTTGGTCCATCCTTCCGTTGCGATGAGTTGTGCTTCGGATATGGTGAAACCATTATCTTCAGACAATATAGCTTGCTGTCCGGGCAATATGTCTTTCTGCTGTGTTTGTTTCTCGTCGCTGACGCGGACGCGCCCCTGAAATAAAGTAACTGCCGCTACTTTTCCCGGATAGGCATTTACATCGAATACCGTGCCCAATACCTGTGTCTGCATCTTACCGGAAGAAACAATGAAAGGACGTGCACTATCTTTTGCCACTTCGAAACGTGCTTCTCCTGTCAGATGGACTTCACGGGTCCCCTCTGCCGGGAATTGTTTAGGATATTCCAGGCGGGAATTGGCGTTGAGCGTAACCTGTGTACCATCGTCCAGGATGATTTGCGTGGTAGTGGCTGGGGGAGTCGAAAGAGTAATCCTACCATTGCTCTCTGAGGTGATGATTGCTTTGGGGGCATCCAGGGCCGCAAAGATTTCAATATCTTGAATCGTGTCTTCGTTGGTAATACGGGGCACGATAAGCACTACCAGCACTACGATGGCAGCTGCAATGCCGGAAGTCCACATCTGTATGATGCGTCTGCGTTTTTGAGCGTCTTGCCGGGAGGTAAAAGCATTCCATGCCGCGCGGGTTTCTTCTTCCGAAGGTAAGTCTCCGAGCGCTTCTCCGAAGGCATTCAGTAATCTGAGGTCTTCAGTATCCATCTTGAAATCATTTTCTTTTTTCTCTTCCATCATCGGTTTCCTCCTTTCAGGGTCATAGCTTCGCGCAAGGTACGCAAAGCTTTGGATATATGTTTCTTTACGGTGTCGGGACTGATGCCAAGTTGTTCGGCTGCTTCCCGATAGGTTTTATGTTCATAATAGCAGAGCCGCAATACCGTGCAGGTTGGTTCCGGTAGGTTGCGGGCAATGCTTTCCGCTTGTTGCAGTAGTCGTTCATGTTCCCGGTAGTCTGTCGCTACATCCATACGAGTGGCTTCGCGCAGCGCTTCCAGGTTGGTGGCTTCTACTTGCAGATGCTTCAGACGGTTAAGGCAGGCGTTACGTGCGGCAGTATAAAGCCAGGCTCCCCGGTTTTCCGGTTCCAGCTTTTCGAATTGTTTCCACGCCTGCTCCATCACACTACCCACAATATCACGGGCTTCTTCTCCGTCGCCCAATAGTTGGGTGGCGTAACGCACCAGACGGGGATATAGCTCCGTGAACATCTGTCCGAAAACTTCTCTTTTTGTGTCTTTTTTATGAAACAAGGACATTCTCCGATTCTTTTTTTAGTCCGCAAAGGTAAGGATTATCCTTTATCCCTCGTTTACTGCAATGCTTAAAGACGTCCTTTTTCACTTTCTCCGGCACCTTTACCTTTATATTTATTCTTAGTGGCATTGAACTGATAGTTGAGGCGTATGCCGAAACGTTGTTTGTCGGCATAATTTTCAAACTCGTTGTAGGTACGGTCGCCATATACACGAAAGTGATAGGTACCTGTACGAAATATATCATTCGCTACCAACGAGACGCGCAATGCACGGTCTTTCAGGAAAGATTTGGTAAGTTGCGCATCTACAGTCCCTTCTGTTTTTTTGATGGCATAGCTTTGTTTTGCACCAAATGCGAGTCTTCCTTTTATATTGAGAAACCAGCCACGAGGCAATGTAAAGCTGTTATTCAAAATGAAATCCGGTTGCACCTCATTCCAAAGAGGCTGAATATTCAGTGAACGGGCGTTGGACTGGAACCAGAACAGGCTGGCCGTAAATTGCGGTTGCCACCAGCCGAACTTTGGGGAGAGTACCAAGGCGCCTCCGTATGCATAGGAGTTGGGGATGCTTGCCATTGTCCACAATACTACGCCGGGGTGCTTTGCATCATCATAGGGTTTGGCATAAGTGGTGTACATGTTTCGTGCATGATCGAAGTATAAACTGGCATTGATCCATTTCCAGCCCCCTTCCAATGAGAAGGCATTATGCTTTTGCGGTTCCAGTTCAGGATTTCCGTTGTGGTATTGGTACTTGCTTTGGTAACTGATGGTACTGGACAGCATGCTGTAACTGGGATTAAGCTTCATCATACGATAGGACAGACCGATATTCCAGTCTTCCTTTTTATAGAAAATACTGACTATGGGGATTAAGTCATGATAAGAAGGACTTTTCTCTTCTTTATAGATATCTGATTCGTAATAATCCGTTTTTTGATATTCATAGCGCAACCCTGCCGTCAGGTTGAACTGCCCGAGTTCTATGGAATAATCGGCAAAGGCAGAGGCGATGGACTGTTTGATGCGGTTATCGGCATCATTGGAGAAACCGCTTTGTTTGAAGATGTCGTGGCGTTCGGTGAATGTTTCTTCAGTACCGAAAGAGAGTTTGCCTTGACCAAGCGGTGCCGTAATCACCAGTTTAGCGGCATACAGGCGGTTTTTTACTTCACTGTCGGATGAGGCATCTGTTTCACCATTATTGTCTACCTTCTGCCCACCTCCGGAGCGACCGTAGAGGTAGTCGGCATTGAAGTCGATGTTCCATTTTCCGAAAGTACCGTTATAATAGCCATTCACGGTATGATTCCAGTTGGTATGCTTGCGACCGTGTGAGTCGGATGTAAGACGATCTACCTCTTCTCCGTCCCGCAGCATCACGGTTTCACCTTGCGAATAAAGCTCCTGATCGCCCAGTCCGGTTTTGGGTACATAGCGTATACCGAAAGACTGATGGTCATCCGGTTCGTAGTTGAAACCTACTTCGCCATTGAAGTTTGCATCATGTGCACGATTGACGTTGTCAGATATGCTTTTCCATTCGGAGGAAGTGTTCAGTTGCAGTTGGGTATGACTGGTGGAGTATGTGTCCGACTCATTGAAGTGCCCTTTGACAAAGATGTCCAGTCCGCCCGTACGATAATTTAGGGAGGCGCCTTGTTTGCCTTTTGCCGAGTGTCCCTGTGTATAGTCTGCGTAGGCATTGGCACTTAAACCTTGCCCGCGCTTGCGGATGGTACGTAGCCGGATAACGGATGACACGTTGGAGGAATAACGTGCTCCGGGCGTGGTTACAATTTCAGCGGAGAGTATTTCGTTAGCCTGAAGTTGGTTTAGTTCGGAGGTGTCGCGTACTTTTCGGCCATTGATGTAGATCTCCGGTTTACCTCGTCCGATAACGGTATAGTTACCGTCCGAGCCGGTGACAAAAGGGAGGTGACCGATCATATCGCTTGCAGAGCCCAGCATAGAAAGCGGTGTCCCTGCTACGTTGGCAACGAAAGCGCCATTCTTGCGTTCCATCAGCGGACGAGAGGCAGTAACGGTCACTTCTTTCAGCATTTGTGCGTCTGGTTGCAGGTGAATGTCATTTTCCGGCTGGCAAGGAAGCGTCAAGGGTTGATAGCCTATGTAGGTTACTTTCAGCAAATGTTTTTTTTCATTGTTGCCGGGTAGGATAAAGCTACCGTCTTCCGCTGTGACGCATCCTGTAATAAAGGCGGAATCAGCTGCTGCCAGCAGGATGACGTTGGCGTACGCTAACGGTTCATTTCGGTCTCCGTATATGGTTCCGCGCACTTGGGTAGTCTTGCCATCTTTTCCCTTCCGCTGAATCACGAAGTAATCAGTACGTTCGATACAGTTGAAAGGTTTTCCTTTCAGTACTGTGCGGATGGCTTCGTCTTGCGTCTGTTTACGGATACTTGCTGTTACGTGATAATTCTCCGTCTCTTCATAGGCAAAAAGGATATTCTTGCCGCCCATCTTTTCTATCTGTTTCAGTGCGGCAGATAGCTTTTCGTTTTTTAGTTCCAGGCTGACCAGTCTGGATGTTTGCTGTGCATTTACGGTTGGGGTAAAGAGTAGAAGAAAATATACTGTATATATCATCCATACCTTTCTAAAAGTAAAATCTGTGCGTTTCATTATTCCTTTGTTTTTATTGATTTTACTTATACTACAACATGGGTGCTCAATCGGGTACGGTTTTTGCCTGCAAATTTAATAGAATGAGTTGATTTTTCTTTTATTCCTTTGCTTATTTCGTTTCAAATCAATACTTTTAGACTTTCAATCAACCTTTTAATACGAATAACACCATGGACAGTTTGCTTTTCTGGCTGATTCCGGCCGCTTCCGTTTTAGCTCTCTGCTTTGCTTACTATTTCCATAAGCAAATGATGAAAGAGAGTGAGGGTACTCCGCAAATGATAAAGATTGCCGCCGCTGTGCGTAAAGGCGCGATGTCTTATCTGAAACAACAGTATAAGATAGTTGGCTGGGTATTTCTGGGACTTGTGATCCTTTTCGCTATTATGGCTTATGGTTTCGATGTACAGAATCGTTGGGTACCGATTGCTTTCCTGACGGGCGGTTTCTTCTCCGGCCTCTCCGGATTCCTCGGCATGAAGACGGCAACGTATGCTTCGGCACGCACAGCAAATGCTGCCCGTAGCTCACTGAATGCGGGATTGCGCGTTGCTTTCCGTAGCGGTGCGGTAATGGGACTGGTCGTAGTGGGTTTGGGCTTGCTCGATATTTCTTTCTGGTATCTGTTATTGAATGCGGTTATACCGGAAGATGTTCTGACTCCGACTCATAAACTCTGCATTATCACTACCACCATGCTTACCTTCGGAATGGGTGCTTCCACACAAGCGCTCTTTGCCCGTGTAGGTGGAGGTATTTATACGAAAGCTGCCGATGTAGGCGCCGACCTGGTAGGTAAGGTTGAGGCCGGTATTCCCGAAGATGACCCGCGTAACCCTGCAACAATTGCAGATAATGTAGGTGACAACGTAGGCGATGTAGCCGGTATGGGTGCAGACCTCTATGAAAGTTATTGTGGCTCTATCCTGGCAACTGCCGCTCTGGGTGCTGCTGCCTTTATTCATACGGGAGATACGGCCATGCAGTTCAAAGCTGTTATAGCTCCGATGCTGATTGCGGCCGTAGGTATTCTTCTTTCTATTATCGGTATCTTCGCAGTACGTACTAAGGAGAATGCGAAGATGAAAGACCTGCTCGCTTCGTTGGCTTTCGGTACGAACCTGAGTTCAGTGCTGATTGTTGTGGCTACTTTCTTTATTCTTTGGTTATTGAAACTTGATAACTGGATGTGGATATCTTGTGCCGTTATAGTCGGTCTGGTAGTCGGCATCATCATCGGACGTTCTACGGAATATTATACCTCACAATCCTATCGTCCTACTCAGAAGTTGAGCGAAAGCGGAAAGACTGGCCCGGCAACGGTGATTATCTCCGGTATCGGTTTGGGTATGCTGTCTACTGCGATTCCTGTGATTGCTGTGGTAGTCGGTATTATTGCTTCCTACCTGTTTGCATCAGGGTTCGATTTCAATAATGTAGGTATGGGACTTTACGGTATCGGTATTGCTGCCGTAGGTATGCTTTCCACCCTGGGCATTACGCTTGCTACGGATGCTTATGGTCCTATTGCTGATAATGCGGGCGGAAACGCTGAAATGTCCGGTCTGGGCGCGGAAGTACGTAAACGTACGGATGCTCTCGACTCTTTGGGTAATACTACTGCTGCTACCGGAAAGGGTTTTGCCATTGGTTCGGCTGCACTTACGGGACTTGCCCTGCTTGCTTCTTATATTGAAGAAATACGTATCGGACTGACTCGTTTGGGAACTACTGATTTAACGCTTCCTCATGGTAACTCCGTGGCCCTTCAGGATGCCACTTTCTTCGACTTCATGCATCATTATGATGTGACATTGATGAACCCGAAGGTTCTTTCGGGTATGTTCCTGGGTAGTATGATGGCATTCCTTTTCTGCGGATTGACAATGAATGCTGTTGGCCGTGCTGCCGGTCACATGGTGGATGAGGTGCGCCGCCAGTTCCGTGAAATCAAAGGCATACTTACCGGTGAGACAGAACCGGATTACGAACGTTGTGTAGCTATCTCCACAAAGGGGGCGCAACGTGAAATGGTAGTTCCTTCGCTGATAGCCATTTTAGCTCCGATTGCTACGGGACTTATCTTTGGTGTTCCCGGTGTGCTGGGTTTGCTGATCGGTGGATTGAGTAGCGGTTTCGTTCTTGCCATCTTTATGGCGAATGCCGGCGGTGCATGGGATAATGCAAAGAAATATGTGGAAGAAGGTAACTTTGGCGGTAAGGGTAGCGAAGTACATAAAGCTACTGTGGTAGGCGATACGGTAGGTGACCCGTTCAAAGATACTTCCGGTCCGAGTTTGAATATACTTATCAAGCTGATGAGTATGGTAGCTATCGTGATGGCGGGGCTGACGGTTGCGTGGAGCCTCTTCTAAGAAGCCTGTTTGTTATTCCCTCTAATAGAAGAAGGTGTCAAAACTGGAAAGTAACTTAATCTCCCCTCCTCCCGGGAGGAGGGGAACTGAGATAGTACTGCATTATGACACACCTTCTTTTATTAGAGGGAACGGGAACTACTTCCCGTAATCATCGTACATCATCAATAGATGGGATGAACTCCAACTAAAGTGTGGCGCTTTCAATCGCTCTCCGGTGTGAGTGCCGTAGTTCTCGTGGATAGGTGCTCCTTCTTTTAGTCCGTTGAGGCGGTCGAATACCTGCAATGTATATTCGTCGGCGAGTTTATGATAACCATAGTTACGGAGTCCGCGGATGGCAAAGTAAGTTTGATCCAGCCAGATAGGACCACGCCAGTAGCCGCGTGGGTTATACTTGGGATTATCTGCGGCAATGGTGGGGAAAGGAATATACGTTGAGAACTTTGCTGTATCCTGAAGCATGGGTAACATCTTATCTACCTGCTCTTGCGTGGCAATCTGTGTCCACAACGGAGTATAGGCTTCGCATCCCGGTTCTTCAATGAATGAACCGTCTTTCAGACGGCGGTCAAAGAAGAAGTTGAGTTTGGGATCAAAGAAATAATCGGCTACTTTATTACTATAGTCGGGAGCATCGAATGAGACATTCAGTAATCCGGAAAATTTCTTTAGTAACTTACATTCCAGTGCCAGGTAGGCATTCAGGTCTACACTTTCCTGGTCCATACTCCAGGCATCCTCGCCTCCGTCGTTCTTCAGCATCATGGCGTCGTCAAAACGAATGGCATTGTCCATTCCGCTTTCCCAGGCGGCTGCTTCCAGAGTACCGTCAGTGGCACCGTATTCGCACATACCATTATGATTATGGTCACGTTTCTGATACCACCACTTATAATAAGCAAGCAGTTGCGGATACATCTCGGAAACGAAAGCCGTGTCGCCTGTATGCGTGAAAATCTCGTCTACAGCCCAACATACCAAAGGCGGTTTGCTGTCACGGGCATTGTTTTCGGATGGATCAGTGTAGATACAGTCGATTACCATGCCGTCCGGTTGCTGGTAATCGAACATGGCACGGATGTTATTCTTTGCCAGTTCAGGATCGAACTTAGCAGTCCCCGCACTGAAACGCCAGGTATCCCATGCCCAGAAACCTACAAAGTAGCCAACTGCATGGCTTGGGACAATACCCTCGTGCAACAGACCGCCACGGTGGGTGCGCCAGTTGGAGATAAGAGTGGTTACGGCTTTCACGGCGATGCGGTCGTATTCGGGTTTCATGTCGGTACGCAGTATCTTCGTCAGGTATCCTTCCCAACGTTCGGCATTGGCTTGCAATGCTTTCTCGGGATTATTGAGCAGGTTGGGGAGGTTCTGTAATCCGACTGTCATTTCCTTTTCGGAGGTGAAGAAGGAAATGGCTACATTTACGGGATACTTAGAGGTGTGGATAAGGGCGGTGTAATTGTTATCCGTTCCGGTAAGTTTCACATCGGGAGGGAACGTTACAGTTACGCTTTCTCCACTGGGATGGCGGGCTATTGCAGAGTTCTGCTCTACGCTTACGGTTATATTCTTTCCCCATTGGCTGCCGGTCAGCATCAGTTCTTCCGCTTTGTCGGCTTCTATACGAAGCAATGCGGTGGAGGCATTTACGAAGTTAAGCCGCTGGGTGATAGTTCCGTTACCGGAATGGGCGGACATATACAGTTCTCCGGGATAGTAACAGGTGGAGTCAGGCACAAAGGTATCCGAGACTTTCTGACTAAAACCTACCGTAACAGCGGATTGAGCCATCCACTGGCGGCGGAACATATCCAGGCTGAACGGACCGCAGAAACCGTTTACCCAGTTCTCTTTCTCGGGAAGAGTGAAGCCCATCCACGAGCCGGCATCTGTGAACCAGCCGTAGCAGCGGTGCAAGGTATCGGGAGTGTAGGCAATATCCAGTATATTATTGAATGTATACCGCTTCTCCGCAGTGTTTTTGTTGCCGGGAGTGCAGGCGGTGATGCCTGTAACCAGCAGAGTAATACAAATAATGTGTATAAACTTATGTCGCATGATCTAATTTATAATTAATGATTTCTTTTTAGATGATAAATTATCATTTATCTCTCAGAACCAACATTGATGAGCCTGTTCCGCTGCATCATCCTTTGCTCCGAGCGGTTGCAGTGTAAAACTGTATTTCCACTCGTGTGGCGTGATAGTGTATTCGGGATGTACCTGTGCTCCCCAGGTATTGTCACCACCCACACCCATCTGCTGATGATCGATGTTTAGCCAAATTATATCCTTTTTCAGGATACTTCCTCCATGACGGCGTTCTACCTGCGAGGGACGATATTCAATGTCCTCCATCGGGAAGTTCCAGGCACTTACGCTCAGAGGATCTTCTCCCGTAATCAGTAAACCTTCTCCGGCAGCATTGCGCAGGGCAATCCAACGTACATCACAGTGATTGGCCGTTTCCTGAGCACGTACATACGGATGGAATTGTTCCCAAACCGTAGCATTATACAGGCCTACTAATGCTCCTGTCTTTCGGTCTGCATAGTTTTCCTGTGGACCGCGTCCCAGCCAGGACATCATTTCATATTCTGCCGAAAGTATCATACGCATACCCAGACGAGGCATTTCATTCAGCGCCTGTTTGCCCGGGGTGAAGTGCATGCTCACCCGGACGGCACCGTCAGGATGAATATCATAGATTGTTTGCAATGTAGAGCCTTGTGCCTCCATCTTATAAGTAGCCGTTACAATGACAATCTGCTGTTTCTCCGTAACTTCCAGATTCTCTAGTTTAGCATCCTTTCCGGCAGTCTTCCAGGTGGCGCAGCGATTGAGATGTCCATTAGGAATATCGTTGTCCGTCAACGGACGCCAGAAGTTGGGTTGTAATCCCTCTTTAATCAGATTCTTTCCATGGTAGATCAGTTCTGTCATCTCACCGTTTTGGGTAGAGAAGGCTATCTGGAAGTTATTTCCTTTCAGTGTGATCGCTTCATTATTCCGGTCTGTTGCCAACGTACTGTTGGCGGGCTGAACCTTTCCGGCGATTTGAGTCGTGGGGAGTATCCATTGCTCAATGGCCACTTCATGTCCTTTCGGTATCAGCGGAGCTTCATGCTTGGTGAATGCGCGCAGAGTCAGGAAGTATTCCTTACCGTCGGCAGGCAATGCTTTCAAGGGTAATTCTATATTGGCAGAGCTTCCCGGAGTGATTACGGGGAAGTCCATTTCACCTCCTTGTACCGCTTTTCCGTCGCACTCTACTGCCCAACGCAGGGTATATCCTTCCAAACCGATGAAATCATGCCGATTGCTGACTTTTATCTTGTTCGGAGTAAAAGCTACCGGTTCGAAGTGAATGTATTGCAATACTTTCTTCACCTCATAGATGTGCGGATGGAGAGAACGGTCGGCAGCTACCAGTCCGTTGGCACAGAAGTTAGAGTCGTTGACGATGCCTACAAAGCCCATGTCGCCTCCGAATGCCCAGATATCACGGTTGTTTTTATCTTTGATGGCGAATGTCTGGTCTACCCAGTCCCAGATAAATCCGCCTTGTAGCTGGTCATATTTATAAATCAAATCCCAGTAATCCTGGAAGTTTCCTACGCTGTTACCCATTGCATGGGCGTACTCACACATAATCAAGGGGCGTTTGTCACGCTGATTGATGTGGCGGCGCAGTGACCAGATACGTGCATACATCGGACAGTAAATGTCGCTTTTTGCATCGTAGCCGCCTCCTTCGTATTGTACCGGACGGGTAGGATCTATTTTCTTAGTATAATCGTACAGCGTTTCAAAATGTTTGCCATACCCGGATTCATTACCCATGGACCAGGTGACGATGGCTGAGTAGTTACGGTCGCGTGCTATCATGCGGCTCATGCGCTCCATGAAGGGGAGTTCCCAGTCCGGATAATTAGCCAGCGTTCCATCCTTGTGATCCATCATGCCGTGACTTTCGATATTGGCTTCATCCACCATGTACAGACCGAATTCGGTGCAAAGCTCGTACCAGGCAGAGTAGTTCGGATAGTGACAGTTGCGTACACCGTTCAGATTAAACTGTTTCATCAACTGAATATCATGTATCATGGAAGCGACACTGATAGTGCGCCCTTTGTGTGGATCGTGCTCGTGACGGTTTACTCCTTTAAACAGTACTGCTTTCCCGTTGATCATCTGCATTCCGTTGCGCATCTCTACCGTGCGGAAACCAAAAAGGTGAGTGAAAGATTCCAGCGGTTTTCCCTGGGCGTCGAAGGTGCTGACTACTAATGTGTAAGTATTCGGCGTCTCCGCATTCCATGCACGTATATTCGGGAAAATCTCCTGTTGGCTGAACAGAGTATCAGTGGTGAAAGTGATGGACTTCTTCCGGTTGTAAATCTCCCTGCCTTCATCCAATACCTTAACTTCGACGCTTTCTCCGACTTTCGGCTGATGAAGTAATATATCGAGGTCTAGTTCCCCATCTTTGTAATCATTGACTAACTCGGCAGTCATCCGGAAGTCACGAACACGGCTTTGCGGACGGGCATAGAGATATACATCCCGTTCAATGCCACTGTATTTCCAGTAGTCCTGCCCTTCAAGATAGGAGCCGTCGCTGTAACGGAATACTTTCACGGCAAGTTTATTACTGCCTTTTTTCAACAGCTTCGTAACGTTGAAGTGAGACGGTAGACGGCTGTCTTCGGCATATCCGGCAAGTTCACCGTTTACCCATACATAATAAGCAGATTCCACTCCTTCGAAGTCAAGGAAGATATCCATACCTTCCCAACCATTCGGGACGGTAAACTCACGGATGTAAGCTCCTACCGGATTGTAATCGGTGGGCACATACGGAGGATTGGCAGGAAATGGGTAGCGGGTATCCGTATAGATAGGAGCATCGAATCCTTGCAGTTCCCAACTTCCGGGAACTTGTATTTTGCTCCACTTCCGGGTATTGTATCCGAGTTTATGGAAATCCTTGGGACAAAGATCGTTATTCTTTGCGAACAGGAATTTCCAGGTTCCATCCAGAGAAACTCGTCTTTCTGTCGCGGGATTCACATCGAAACGCACATCGGCGGGGAGAGAGCGTTGTTTCAAAGCGTTGGCTTCATTCGTAAATGGGATGAAGTGCGCATACATCGGCTCTCTGTTTATCTCGTTGATTTGTGGGTTCTGCCAAGGTTCGTTATCAGCCAGGGCAGAAACACAAAGCAATGAGGAAAAGAGTAAAGTATAAACTTTGGCTTTCATGATAATTTGCTTTAAGTTCTGAAATGAAAATTAAAATCCGCGTTTGTCCGCTTCGTCTGTGTCGTCCGCGTACCAATTCGCTTCTAAGCTGTCATTTCAAAACAGTATTAAATAGAACAAAACAGTGTCACAAGGAACGGAACGCTGAAATCTACTACAAATCCGTGGAAGATGGAGACAACTACAAACTGTTGTCCGGCCGTTCGTGTAATGATGGGCAGTGTGGTGTCCATCGTAGTTGCCCCTCCGGCAGAGATAGGGGCGAGGTTGCCGAACCAGCGCACCAGTAATGGTGCAGCCAGCAGGGTCAGAATCTCACGGCTGATGTTGGCGAGCAGGGCAATTGTTCCTAATTCAGCTCCTTTATATTCGGTAATGAAGATACTGGAGAGTGAATAGTAACCGAAGCCCGAACCTACAGCCAGGCAATCTGTCAGGGAACGGTGTGTCAGTATCAGGCTGACTGCGGCAGAACCTGCCAACGTGCCCAGAATGGTCATGATAGGCAGGAATATCAACCGTGGATTGAGTGAACGGAAATTTTTCAACGTTTGCGGGTCATTGCCTACACTTATCCCTACACTGAACATCAGTGCGCAAAGTGCATAAAAGCTGACTTTACTATCTACTACGATGTCGATAGGTATCAGGTGAAAGACTCCGCAAAGTGTCCCCAGCACAAAAAAGCTGACTATGATAAGACTTCCTTTCATGCTTGTCCTCCTTTCCGTTTGTATAAGGCCCTCCACAGTGCCCAAGCGGCAATCACACTTCCCAGAGTTCCACCTATGGTGAGTATGACGGCTTCAAGGCCAATGGTGTGCAGTCCTTTGATAATTTGCTCGTTTCCTCCCACTTCAATGCCGAGAATGAAGAGCAGCACCCAGATCAGTACTGTGATAACCTTGTGTATTTTACTTAAATTCCGTTTCCGTAAGAGGTAGCCCAGCAGCATTCCTGTGAGCATCAGTCCGATAATTGTAAACATATCTATGTCGTTTTTGAGGGCAAAGATAATTCATTTGAATATAACGAGGCGGTATACTGTAGGTAAATACCGTCTCGTTAGGATGTCATATTGAGTGAAGAGAGAATTTATTTGTTAATTTGGTCGTTCGAATTGATTTCAGTCAACGGAATAGGGTAGAACGAATTCTTCTCTACATTAAAGCCGGCGCGTCCTGCATCTGCCAAGGCTGACGCTAATTTGCCCCAACGGCGTAAATCATACCAGCGCCAGTTTTCCAGCGGGAATTCAATCATACGTTCATGTTCTATTTGCTCACGTACCTCTTGTTGTGAAGTCCCTTTCATGGCAGGCATGTCTCCATGTACATTTCTGATTTCATTAATCAGCGGAATGGCTTGCTCGGGATGGCCTTGCTCGTTCAATACTTCCGCCTTCATTAACAATACATTGGCATAACGCATCAAAGGAATGTTGATGGCACAATAATTATTGTATAAGCCATCATAGTCGGTGGGCATAAACTTGCGGAAGGAAGGCCGATTGTAACTTGTACCGGGAATAGGGTTATTCTTATCATCGAAACTACAGAACCAGTTGTCATAATCGCCCCCGTAAACACGCCCGCTTCCATCATTGAAATAATCACATTGGAAGAATACACTCTCATACAAGCGTGAGTCATAGCGTCCGGTTGTGGCAATCTCACCTTCTTTCATGTACGCTTCCATCAATACATTACTCGGAAGAATCTCATCCCATCCCCAAAGTTCGGATGTACCTATCCAACGGTGGAGTTGAGTGCGATAATTAGCACCATTGGCACTACTCATGGAAGTCTGCAACTCAAAGATAGATTCTTTGCTGTTTTTGTTGCTGGCGTCAAACATACTTGAAAACTTCTTTACCAGTTCGTAGCCTTTGACATTGTTTAGTGCTGTAAGTGCCTCATTCAGATATTCTGTCTTCTTGTCAGATTCTTCGTAAGCGCGTGTCAGATAGGCAAAACCTAAATAGGCATTGGCTGCCCCACTGGTGGCTCGACCGATGTTGTCGTTGTCATAAGAAGAAGGGAGAGCAGTGGCTCGCTTTAAATCTTCTATAATAAAATCCCAGGCATCGGGACGCGGTGAAAGTCCTTTGCTTAATTCTGCCTGACTGGTGATATACTTGTCACGGATGATAATTTCTTTCCAATTCAAAAGCAATTTAAGGTGATAGTAAGCGCGAAGAAAATAACCTTCGTTTATAATTTGCGTGCGGACAGTAGGGTCGATAGTTCCTTCTTCCATCTCTGTCACTTTCTCTATTACCTGATTGGCAAAGCTGGCTCCTTTGTAGTTGTTCCACCAATAATTGCTGAACTGTGAGTTACCGTTTGTATAAGTGAAATTGTAGAGTTCCAGCCAGTTGGGATAGTTACGTGCATCGTTACCCATATTGATAATGTCTTCACGGTAAGCTTCCACCGGCCATTTAACTTCGGCAAATTCCCAGGTGTCAATGTAGTATTCTAATTGCGAATATGCAGCCGATATTCCGGCTTGTGCATCACTTTCGTTACGCCAGAAACTTCCCGAAGTCAACTGGTCGGGAGATTCCAAGGTTAGATAATCATCGCAAGAGCTCACAAAGAGCGATGCAAAACAAAGGCTGGCTATATATATTACTTTTTTCATGTTTATACAATGTTAAATGAGTTAGAAAGTAAGTTGGGCACCCAAAGTGAATGAACGGGTAAACGGATAAATCAGTTTATCAATACCGGTGTTCAATACACTTACACGTGAGAATTCGGGGTCGATGCCGTCGTATCCAGTGATTGTGAAGAGGTTTTCACCACTTACATAAAAACGCAATCTCTCGATGAATACTTTTTGCATTATTTTTTTTGGTAGGGTATAACCTAATTGTAATTGACGGAGGCGGACAAAGTCACCTTTTTCAATGAAGCGGTCAGACTCCTTCAAGTTACCGTTCGGGTCGTTGAAGATGGCGCGAGGTATGTTTGTATTGGTATTTTGAGGTGTCCAGGCATTCAAGGATGATGTGAGGAAGTTGGAACCGGAGTTCATTCCTTCATAGAAGTACTTGTTACCATTATAAATCTTGTGTCCCCATGCACTACCCAATACAACAGAAAGGTCGAAGCCTTTATAGCCGGCAGAGAAATTCAGGTTAACTTCCAGTGTAGGTATACCCGATCCACAATATACTTTGTCATCATCATCAATATAGCCGTCGCCATTTACATCTACATAGCGGATATCACCGGCATCGGCGAAAGGCTGATACTCGTCTCCATCTGCATTTACATATTGGCGGGCTTCTTCATTGCTTTGGAACAAACCGTTGGTCTTATAAAGATAGAATGCACCGATAGGTTTGCCAACGCGCGTCTGGGTTGGGAAGTGTTCAGTTCCATATTTCAAACCTTCACCATAAAGGACTTGTCCTTTGTCTGCCAGTTCTACAACTTTATTCTTGGTTGTACTGAAATTCATACCGATGTTATAATCGAAACCACCTTTTGAGTCAGCCCAGTTTATCTCAACTTCAACACCGGAGTTGCGGATTTTACCCACATTCAGGATTGGGTTGTTCAAGCCGGCAGAAGGTGGAAGTGCTTTCGTAATCAAGAGTTCTTCGGTTTGATTGTAATAGTAGTTCATGGCACCGGTCAGTTTGTTGTTGAAGAAACCGAAGTCAAGACCAATATTCTTAGTATCTGTAGTTTCCCATTTCAACGAACGATTCTCCAGCCCACGGGCAATACTTCCTGCCCATGCATTATCACCGTTACCTTTTACATATCCCTGGTATTTGGTGTTATAAGTAGAAATTAGAGCGAGGAAGTCATAATATCCCAAGGCATTTTCGTTACCCAGACGTCCCCAGCTGGCACGCAATTTCAAATTGTTCAGCGCAATACCTTTTGGGAAAAATTCTTCTTCACTGATTCTCCAGCCCACAGCTATTGATGGAAAGAAACCCCAACGGTTGTCAGCACCAAACTTGGAAGAACCGTCGGAACGTACAGTTGCCTGAATCAGATAACGATCGTTATAGTTATAATTTACGCGACCGAAGAAGGATACGCGTCTGTAATCCCATTTAGTTCCGTCACCGTCGTAAGTACCACCTGCACCTGCACCGATTGTAGAGAAGCCCGGATCGAGGAAACCTCCTGGTTGTTCACCGATTACCAATTGCCCGTCCTCTACCTTATAAGTTGTCGATTTACCTTCTACGCCTACAGAATTCCATGTATATTTGCGAGCCATGGTTGAAGTACCGGCTACGGCATTGACAGAATGTTTGCCGAATGCTTTGTTGAAACTCAGTACATTCTCCCATACATGCTCTTCCCAGTAAGCGGTGGTTTCGCTATGATACGGATAGTCTCGCTTGGCTTTTACGTCGGAAATGTAAGCCGGTGTATGGTAAGTTTGGCGTTGATGCTCTCCACGGTAAGCATAACTTGTTTTGAAACTCAACCATTTAGTGAAGTTGGCAGTTAAAGCTACGTTGGCGGTGGTATGATACTTCTTATCTGTAGATTTCTCGTAGTGCTGGTCGGCCATAACATTACGATTGTTGGGCAGGTTATCGAAGTTTGTCAGACCGAAGCCATATTCTTCATTTTCATTGTAGATAGGTACCAGCGGAGAAATCATATACATTTCTTTCAGCTGATATTCGGGCTGTTTGCTATCTGTGAATTTGAAAGCCATGTTGGCGTCAATATCAAAGATATATTTGCTCATGTGCAGTTTTAGGCGTGCATTATCCTGACGGTAATCATTGCCAAGGAAAATACCTTTGTCATCAGCGTGATTGTATGAAACGGAATATTGGGCATTTTCGCTACCACCTCTTACACTGAACATATAGTTCTGTGAAAGACCGGTACGCATCATTGCATCCTGCCAGTCAGTGTCGATGCCGGTATTCTTGGTCATGTAAGGTTCCAGTTCCAATATCTGTTTTTCCCATGCACCGTTACCTTTCGGGTCGTATTGCGACTTATGATTTATTACATGAGCGTTCCAGTTCTCATACATTTGTGTATGTACTTTCTTATATTGCTCTGCATTCAGCAAGTCGAGTTTTTTCGCTACATTTGTCATACTTACGTATGCACTGAAATCTATTTTTGTTTCGCCTTTCTTACCATTTTTAGTAGTTACGATAATTACACCATTGGCAGCAACCGAACCGTATATGGCAGCGGCAGCACCATCCTTCAGTACTTCCATAGCTTGAATATCCTGCGGGTTAACAGCATTTATATCACCCGGGAAACCATCGATGATATAAAGAGGTTCGTTATCTCCGAAAGTCTTTACGCCACGAATTTTTACTTGTACGCCGGCACCGGCGTTACCACCTGCTTTCATAATGTTTACACCGGCGATTTTACCTTGCAGCGCTTCGGCGGGGTTAGTGGTGGTACGTTTGGATAGTTCTTCGACGTCAACAGATGAAATGGCACCTGTCATATCACTTTTCTTCATGGTACCATAACCGATGACTACTACTTCTTCCAACATTTCAGTATCTTCTCTCAATACTACCTTAATGTTTTTTGCACCGTTAAGAGGAATTTCCTGAGTAGTGTATCCTACGTAAGAAATAACGATAATTGCCTTAGGGGAAACGTTTAGTGAGAAGTTACCGTCTATATTGGTAATCACTCCGTTAGTAGTACCTTTTTCAAGTACACTTGCACCGATAACAGTTTCACCTGTTGTATCGGTTACTGTACCTGTCAGTTGAATGTTCTGTGCTAAAGAACTTAGTGGAATCAGGAAAGCAAAGAGTAAGGCTAACTTGACTACTCTCTTCATGGAACAATTCTTAATAATTCTACCCATGTGTGTGGTTTTTTAAGGTTAATAAAATGTGTTTCACACCACAAATAAGAATGTTATTTATCAAAGTTCACAATCTGGGGGTTCTATAATTAATCTACAAAAGGGCTTTTTAGAGGAAATATTTGTACTACAATGGAATTCTTAATTGTTTGATATATAGTGATATAATTCTGGGATTATATCTACAAAATGCTATTGTGTGTAAGGATGAGGTTAAACACTTTGCAAATATGTAGTTAAGTCTTCTTCTGTGGATAAGTTGAGTGATTTGCGCAACCGGTAACGGTTCATGTTGATGGTTTTGGGAGTGCTTCCAGTAATCATTGAGATTTCTTTTGTAGAGAGATTCACCCGTAATAAAGTTGCGAGATATTTTTCGCCTTGTGTGAGGTTGGGGTGTTGCTTTACGAGTTTTTCGATAAACTCTTTATTTTTCTCCTCAACACTCAGCAGCAATGTATTATTGGTCTTATCTCCGCTTTGGTATTGGCTGATAAAAGCATTTACCTTCTTTAAGTGGGGAACCAGTGCTTGATTGTCCATTCTATACCCTTCCTTAATCATCTCACGTATTTTGCCCAGCAACTCGTTACGGCTTCTAAGAAATACGGCAAAGCTGGTTACTTCTTTTTGACTGTTGTCTAAGGCACTCTGTACATTTTGCAGTTCCAATTCCTGTTGGTGCAGTTTCAATTCGGATATTTCCCGTTGTGACAGTTCCAGTTGATATCGGGCTTCTATTAGTTGAAGACCTTTTCTGCGTTTATACCATTTATATAAGAATATACTGAAAGCTAAACCAAGAACAAGTATACTGCCCAAAAGCCATAGGTTGCGCTTTAGTAGTTCTATCTTATAAGTTTGCTCCTGCATTTCGGTAGCATATTTCTGATCCTGATATCTTTTATAAGAGATTTCTTGTTCAATGTTGCGCAACTTGTTGCTACTTTGCAACTCTTTGCTCAAGGCATACATTTGACTGAGCCGTTTATAGGCCTGGTCATAATCACCTACGGCGGCATATACCCAGGACGAATATTCATAATAATCACAAATCAATTCCTTGGCGCCGATATTATGGGCATATTCATAGGCTTTCTGCAAAGCTTCCAAAGCTTTGGAGTATTGCTCGCCGAAGTAATATTGCTTGCCCATATTGTTGTAGTTCTCTCCCAATGACCATTGTGCATCCAGATTCTTGTTGATGGCTATGGCTTCCTGAATGAAGGACAATTTCTTTTCCGTATCTCCTTGATATAGACATAGATTGTTCAGATTGGTAGCAATCTCTTTTAAGTTCCTTTGGGCACGATTGATAGTCAAGGCCCGTTGAAGAAATCTTTCTGCTACCAGAAATTCATCAAGCAGATAATGCATGACTCCACGCTCATTATAACATCCGGCCACTGAAGCTGAATCTCCTAAAGACTTGAAAATAGAGGTTGCCTTATCGTTCAGTTCTATCCCTTTGTTATAATCGCCCAACTTACTATATACACGTCCCATGAGTGAATAAAGCTGAGCTGTTTGCCGTTTGTTTGCGGGATTGATATATCTCTGTGTATCATATAAATTCTTGATACTCAAATCGAAGTTACCCAGCAGTTGTTCTGCTTGGCAATAGAGTATCATAGCTTGTGCACGGGTTTCATTGGGTTCGTCTTCGGGAAATAAGGCAGCTGCCTGAGCTGCATAGTATGATGCCTGCTTGGGATTGCTGAACAGGGCTTTTTGAGCTTGTTCTAATAAGGTCTGGGCTTGTTTGCTGTCTTGAGCCTGTAAGGGGATCGTGGCTAATAGGGAAACTGCAAATATTAGATACAGTACTTGCTTCATAGTATATTTGTTGTTTCTGCAAATGTAATTATTTTCCTTTAAAAGTCCGGTTTGCTTTCAAAAAGATTTATCTTTGTGCCTCTAAATTAATGCTGTATGCTATTGCCTTATTTGAATAAAGATCTGATCGAAGCCGGTTGCGATGAGGCCGGACGTGGTTGCCTGGCAGGAGCTGTATATGCTGCTGCCGTGATTCTTCCCAAAGATTTCAAGAACGAACTACTGAATGATTCCAAACAGTTGACGGAACATCAGCGCTATGCTTTGCGTGAAGTGATTGAGAAAGAAGCACTGGCATGGGCGGTTGGCATCGTATCTCCCGAAGAGATTGATAAGATTAACATCCTGAACGCTTCTTTCCTTGCCATGCATCGTGCCGTAGATCAATTAAAGATGCGTCCGCAGCATCTGCTTATAGATGGCAACCGTTTCAAGAAATATCAGGATCTTCCGCATACCATGGTGATTAAAGGCGACGGTAAATACCTTTCCATTGCGGCGGCTTCTGTGCTAGCCAAAACTTATCGTGATGATTATATGAACCGTCTTCACGAAGAATTTCCATATTATGATTGGGACCATAACAAAGGATACCCCACGAAGAAACATCGTGCGGCCATCTCCGAACGTGGAACTACGCCTTATCACCGCATGACATTCAATCTATTGGGTGATGGGCAGTTAGCACTTGATTTCAAGTGATTATTCTATCGCTTCATCCAGATCGATAAACAGGAATTGGTTTTCATTGTTAAGTAGCAGCAGCTTATTACCAATCACCCGCCCTTTTTTGAACTCCGTATCAAGATGGGCTACAGGCATTCCCATTTCGTGAATGAACCAATAGTCTCCACGATTGCCGATACATAAATAATCTTTTAGTTGGATACTGGGGCTGTAAATCCGCTCCCGTTCATAGGTATTCCTGATGTTCAAATCCTTGTCTACTTCATAGATAACTCCTTGATCATTATATACCAGGCAATGTTCTCCATCGAAAGCGAGCGACTTGAAAGCGGTTGTATCTTTGTTGGCTGCATAGAATGTACCGGGCAGCATCGCTTCCAGCTTTCCGTATTGCTTGGTATCCCAAGGTACAATATTTACGATGGAATCCGTCAGCTCCTGATAAGCCATTCCGTCATCAAACAGCATGTAGAGTGCGTCATCAGTTCGCAGGGCATCTTCAATCATATCTTTCTTTACGCTTAGTTGGTTAAAGAAAATTTCTTCTCCGTTTAGCAAGTTATAACAGGCTATAAATGGGCGCCCATATTTCTTGCGGCTTGCTCCTTCGCGTAATCCGTAGCCGTAATTCAGCATGAATAACTTATCATCTTGCACGAAAAGTTTAGAGCGGGAAGCTTTCACATCAGGAAACTCTGTTTGCCACACTACGTTGAAAGCCGTGTCCATACAGGAGATGTGTTGACGGTCTGCCCAGTAATAAAGTGAATCCTGAGACAGTATATTGGAAGTCAACCCCGTGATTGTATTATTGGCAATGGGAACATAGCTGTAATAATAGGCACCACCGGTTGCTACGCCACCGGCTACTCCGACTGCTACAGCGGCTAATCCTTGCAACAATGCCGCTTTTGTATCATGAGCTCCCGGTTTGCCCGGATAGGTCAGTAACTCTCCGGTCATGAAATCCAGCTTATGCAATGCATCCGCTACAATCAGGCGTTTATTTTGTTCCAGATCAAGAACTTCGTTCCAACCGTATTGATGAGGTATTTTGTTTTCCCACAGATCGTTACCGAATTTCAAGTTGACAGCGCGGAGTTTGTTGGAGGTAGGGGAGTTATAACCTAAGACCAATCCCAATGAATCGTCCACATATACCGGAAATAAACTGGCTTCCCATCTCTTCGCTCCTGTTTCTCTACTGAGCAATGATATCTTGCTGCCGATTTCAGTTATCAAGACCCCTTCCGAAAGACAAGTTATCCGTGATTTGCTGAAGTCAATCGGCTGTTTCCATAGGAGCTGACTGCTCTTTGTGTCATAGAAACCTATTTCTCCTTTATTCTTCAGATACTTGCCGCTTTTAGTGGTTTCCCTGAAACTGACGCAGAGGTAATCGCCTTTATCACTCATGGAGAAAGTTTCCACCCGCTGCGGAAAAGTGTAGCACTGTGCTTTTAAGTCCGTTCCGTCCGCTTTTTTTCCTACAACGATGGTTTCGGATTGAGCATAAGAGATTGATGCCATGAGGAGCAGGCATACAAGCATTAGATTTCTGTGTATTTTCATGTTCATTGACCTATTTGGCGCAAACATACGTATTATTTGCGAATTTTTCAGGTCGAAGGGATAGAATATGTGTAATTGTCTTGAGAATCTCTCAAGTAACACTGACCACGTTCTTTTTTTGAGTGTGATTTAAGTTGTCGTTTTTTTCGGTGTTCTTAAACAGTTTCAGTGCCTTCAGCTTCCGCAACCTCCTTGTTTACCGGCCTTTCAGCTGAAAGAGTGTTCTGAAGGGACATTTTCAGCTTTCAGCCATCGTAAGCGTCTCCCCTACATTATTCATGGTAGGAGTTAAAGGAGTTATTCAGGCTACGATATAATCCAGTCTTCCAGCGTATGTCGTTTGCTGTCGAAGTTTATTGCCACTTTCACTATCGGTAGTCCGCATAAGGCAAAGCGTTCCGGATAGTTTTTCAGGTCAATTTGCTGCATGGCGATGTCCGCTGTTTTATTCAGTTTCAGTTCTATGACGTAGAGTATGGATGGAGTGCGCATCACCATGTCCACACGACCGTCGGGAGTACGTACTTCCACATCTACATACATTCCCAGCAGACTGAAAATGGTGTAGAGCAATGACTGGTAATGACCTTCGTAGTCGGTATTGTCGCATTGCGGAATGGTGGAGAGGAATGTCTGCAACAAGCGCAAGGCGTCGTCTATTCTTTCTTCGGTAATTGCTTTAAAAAGAAGTGCCACTGTAGTGAATCCTTCGGCGGTATATTGGTTTAAATAGCCGGACAATAAGCTCTTCATCAATCCTATGCGGACTTCTTTGTTAGGGATATCGAGCGTATAAAGACCGGTGAATGAATCTTGATTTTTAATCGTTACATAACCACTTTGATAGAGCAATGGATTGATGTCGGTCATCCGCTCGGTAGGGGCGTCGAACGATTCGGCCAATACTTTCCGTCCTCCAATCTGCTGGGGCTTTACATGGAACTTGTTCAGCATTTCTATCAGGTAGGTAGGTGTACCACTGCCAAACCAGTAGGAGCCGATTTTACCTTTGGCCATGGCGGTGAGCAGGCTGAAAGGATTATAAATATCCGGAGAAGGCCAGGTGAAATGATAACCGTCATAATTATCCTTCAGCAGTGCGATGACCTCGTCGCGGCTCGTCTTCATTCTTTCCGCCATCCTATTCAAATCACCCGACATCTGCGTCAGCAGTTCTTCTTCCGTAATGCCGCAAATGGCCGCATAGGGCTCGTCCATGCTGATATTTTCGATATTGTTCAGTTCGCTAAAGATGCTTAGCTGAGAGAATTTTGTGATGCCGGTCAGGAACACGTAGCGCAAATAGGGGTCGCATGCTTTCAGGGGGCTGTAAAAGTTTCGCATAACGTTTCGCAGCACAGGCATATTCTTTTCTTCGTGAACCACGTCGAGAAGCGGTGCATCATACTCATCAATGAGAACAACCACCTGTTGCCCGGTCTGGGTGTAAGCCCGTTCTATCAAGCCTTGCAAGCGTTGGTTGATTTCTATGTCACCTTCTCCGCGGCCATATATCTTTTCATATCCCAGAAGTTTTCTTTCCAATTCGCTGACAAGCTGGTTCCTGTCCGCATGCTTTGCCGTACTCATATCGAAGTGTAGTACCGGGTATGCCGTCCATTCTTTCTCCAGTTTTTCAATCGCAAGGTTCTCAAACAACTCTTTCTTCCCTTCAAAATAACTGTGCAGGGTGGAGACGAGCAATGACTTGCCGAAACGTCTCGGACGAGTCAGGAACATGTATTTTGATGCGGAATGCGTCATGTGGTAGACGTATGCCGTTTTGTCGATATACAAATATCTCTTTGTCCTTATTTCGGAAAAGGTCTGTATACCTATCGGATAAAGTCTCTGTATCTGTTCCATATAGTCTTTGAAGTTTGCTTTGATCACAAAGTTACTACATTCTGTTATAAATCACTCTATTTCGCGCTAAAAATATAGAAACTGAACTGCTTTTAGTGACTTATGCGAATCAAGAGTTAGAAGGAGTTACCGCTTCGCATATATATGATTAAGATAGCTTCGAGGAGTATCTACGGGCAGATCTCCCTTTCTTTGCGATCTTCGCGTGCTTGTTTACTGATGACCGACTGGAGTTGTTCGAGTGAACAACTGGAGTTGTTCACTCGAACGACTTCAGTCGGTCACCTGTAATATTACTCATTTGCTGCCTCATGCAGAAGTGCTGAGTGGTGAAAGGTGAGGAGTGTTCGCGTTGGTAAGCCTGAATGCATAACTCACTCTTTCAGTCGGTAGTTTCAGCTGAAAGGCCTGTAAACAAGGGGAAGATGAAAGCTGAAAGTAAGTAAGATTAAAATTCGTTGGCGGGATTTGTTTCTTTCCGGAAAAGGAATGAATAAGACTCACCACAGATTACACAGATTTATTAATCTAATAATCAGTAAAATAGAATCTGTGCCAATCTGTGTAATCTGTGGTGAATTAATTCATAACCGTATAATAATGTATCAAATGATAAGCGGCGTATAAGTTCTTCGTATAGGAATAATTAAGATTGGTTGAATATTCACATTTTAGCTGATGGATTACATTATGGCAATCATGAAGGATAGGATGAATGTAAAAAAGAAGAATATATGGCGTAGACATGTGGATTCCGCTGGCTATTTATGAGTCATAAGGATTTAACTCCTTGCCAACAAGAAGCGAAGAGCTTGTTGGCAAAGTCTTAACTTTTCTTGCTAACAGAGAGTTTATTGGTTTCTATTTTCCAGCATTTCAATACACTTACTCAGCATATCGATCATTTTATTGTTTGATTTTATCAGGTTGTTGACCTCATCCGGTAATTCGAGTTTGAGATTACTACAATCCTTGGATATGCCTATATTATTGACGCCTATAGTTCCGGAGTTGGTAAAGTAAGAGTTTCCGTCTATTTTGTTGAACAGCTCAAGTGCCGACATATTCATTACTTCTGCAATTTTATTTAACCGTGTCAAAGTCAAGTCAGTTTCCCCATATTCAATTTTGCAGTATGCACTGGTCGACAAGTTGAGCTTTTCGCTCATTTGTTCCTGTGTCAGATTCTTTTCCAAACGGAGCAGTTGCAGCCGTTGTCCTACTATTTTCTTCAAGTCAGTCTCCATGGTCGTAAAAATTAGGGGAATACTCTTATTTTATCGGGCAAATGTAGCAAATATAGTGGATATAATCAATGTTAATACGTGCTTATCTTTGCAAAGAAACAAAAACACTCATATCAGTATCAGTTAAGCCAATAGAATGCAGTTGATTCGTCTCTGCCCTTTCAATTACATAACGTGAAAAGATTTTTTTTGTTTAAGAGAGATTGATAAATTAAGTAACAAACATGAAACAGTGACAATGTTACTGCTTTAAAATTAGTATCTAAAATTATGAAACTAACAATGAAACCTTCGATGGTAGTTTGGGCAATTGTATTGCTGTGTGTAATGCCTCAGAGCGGAAGAGCACAAAATAAGCAATTAGAGAAAGAACTAAAAAAAGAGTACAAAACTAAGTTGAAAGAGTACAAAAAAGACGGTTGGAAACTGGATGCAACTTCGAGATCCTTTGAGGTTATTTTGCTACAACATTATGACAAATTGCAGAGTGGCAATTATACGCAACTGGTGGGTACATCATCAGGGTGTATGCGTACCAATGTCTGTCGTCAGGCAGCCTATAACAATGCGATTGTGACGTATGCAAATTTAGCGAGTTCCTATATCAAAGGGCGTACCACTTCCGACGTTGCTACGGCGGATTCGGAAACCGGTGAGCTGGACCGTTTTTACGGTGCCTATGAAAGAGCACTCGGTACTTTAATAAACAAAGGAACTTTAACGGAAAGTTATAGTGTATATAAAGATATGAATGGGGCTAAAGAATATCAGATCATTTTCTTGGTAAATGAAGATAAGGCTTTAGATGCCAGAAAAAAAGCTTTGAATGCTGCTTTGGAAGAATCTAAACTCAAGCAGGAATATGCGAAACAGATTTCTGATTTCATCACTGACAAAATAACACAAATAACAGAGTAATTACATGAAAACTATATTCATATTCCTGTTGCTCTGTTTGTGTGGCATAAGTATGCAAGCGACCCGTCCCGATAAGTCGGATAAAATTGCACCGCGTTGGAAGAATGGAGCTTTTCCTAAAAATCATGATAACAGCTATTACTTCAAGGTTGCCCATGGAGAGGGCAGAACTCTGTCTGATGCTTGCGAAAGCGCAGTGTTGACTCTGGTTGGAGATTTGGCAAGTATGCATGGAGTGTCTGTGAAGGGGACAGCTATTGAGAAAATAAAGGCGGAAAGCCGGGATCATGTTTATACGGAAAATATCGAGCATAACTATACGTATAACCTTGATTTTGATAATTTTAAAACAGCCTTTACGCAGATTGATATTTATTGGGAAAAAGAAAATGGCGGCATATACAATTGCTGGGTATTGTTTGAAGTGGCCAATAATGCAGATAAGGTACGTTTTCAAGAAGTCACTTTCACAAAGAAGTATGGGGCTCGTGGGCTGGCGTATTCTTTAATTCCCGGTGTGGGACAGTTGTATAAAGGTAGTACGGCAAAAGGACTTTCCATTCTGGGAGGTGAAGCGGCTTTGGCGGCAGCTATCGTGCTTTGCGAGAATACCCGTGCTTCTTATGTAAAAAAGATGAGGGAACAACCTGCGCATGCGAAGACCTACAACTCCAAGGCGGATAATTGGGAGACAGGCCGCAACGTATGTATTGGTGCGGCGGCGGCTCTTTATATCTATAATTTGGTGGATGCTGCCATTGCTAACGGTGCGAAGCGTGGACGCATACAATCGGGACGGAAGTATCTGTCGATGACTCCGGTGATGGGGGCCGAATGCAACGGATTGGCATTGACTTTTCATTTTTAAACCAATAAATCTAAGTAAATTATGAAAGCTTTTAAGAATAAATGCCTGTATTTATTAGTGTTACTTCTTGTGATATCCTGTGCAAAGGATGAGGAAGACTTGACAGGCTCTATATATGGTAAAGTGACGGATACGCAAAGTGGTGAAGTTCTGCATGGAGCAACTGTGACGTTGACTCCCGGAGGAATTTCTCGGACGACCGGTGATGATGGAACTTATGAATTTCTGAATCTGGAACCGGGACAATACCAGGTTGAAGCAAGAAAGGCGGATTATGTCACTAATACCAAAAGTGTCAGTGTCGTTACCGGCAAAAATGCGATGGGGGATATTACGTTGACCCCTGTGAAGAAAGATGCAAAAATAGAGTTAGGGGCATCCACGCTGAATTTTGGCAAGACCAATACGTCTCTTTCTTTTGATATATTCAATAAAGGTACTGCAAAATTCAACTGGAATATATCCGGTTTGGATAAAGTGGATTGGCTGGAAGTAAATCCTGCAAGCGGAGCGTTGGAAGCCGGTAAAAGTTGTGCCGTGCAAGTCTCTTTGTTGCGTGAGAAGCTGACAGAGAATAAAGAACTGATAATCATTATAAATGCCGATAAGGAGTCCGTGTCATTGAAGATTACGGCAGAGGTGGAAAGGAAAACATCGAAAATCGAAATCATTCCTTCAAAATTGGATTTTGGTACGGATGAGTCAGTCTTGACATTCGATGTGAAGAATATCGGTAACAGTGGAGGTGTAAGTTGGAATATTACAGGGCTGGATGTAGATTGGATTACTTCCATTACTCCCATGAAGGGGGAGACGGAACAGGGAAAGTCCAGTGCCGTAAGGGTTGCATTAAACCGGAGTAAGATAAAGGATCATGTGAAGACTTCTATTTTGATTAATGCGGATGGAGAGTCGTTACCGCTTGAAATATCGGCGGATGAGAAGTTGGAACGTCGTATAGAAGCTGATCCGGCGACACTGACTTTGGGAGAGCAGGAAAAGTCTACGCTGACTTTACGTTCCTATTATGGCAGTACATCTTACATGCTGATAATAAAGGAAAACGATACCGATTGGCTGAAACTATCGAAAACGAATGGTACGATTCCGCAATATGATGTCGCTAACCCTGCAATGAAGGAAACGGTGGAATTGTCTGTTTCAAGAGAAGGACTACAGGCCGGGGATTATAATTGTACTTTGATTGTACGTTCGGACTTGCAGGATTTGGAAATACCTGTTACGATGAAAGTGAAAGAGTCGGATAAGAAACTGGATGTCAGTCCAAGGGCAATAGATTTCGGACAGGATCTGAATTCTTCGACATTTGCAATTAAGAATATAGGTAATACAGGGACGCTGGATTGGAATATTTCCGGCATTAATGCAGATTGGATAACGGTATCTCCGACAGAAGGAGCTTTGGGTATGGGCAAGTCTGCTACCGTGACAGTGACTTTGGATCGTTCCAAAGTGAAAGGGCAAATGGGAACTACGATCAAAGTAAATGCCGCCGGCCTGTCTGAGGAAATAACTATCAGTGCTGAAGAGAAACCGCAGCGCAGTTTTGATGTGAATCCGCAATCACTGACGGTTGGAGTCAACGATAAGGCTTCATTCTCTGTCAGCTCTTATAATGGGACGACTTTTTATCAGTTATCCACAAAAGAAAATGTAGCTTGGATTTCTTTCAGTAAGAACTCGGGTACAGTGGCTGCTTCTGCGACAGACAACGTGGAAGTCAGAATAGACCGCAAAGGGTTGGCGGCAGGAAATTATAGCTGCAACATTGTGGTGCAGACTGACCTTGGGAATAAAGAAATTCCATTGACAATGATTGTGGAGAAGAAAGATGCGTCCAAGGTAGTAAGTAATGGGCTGTATGTATATTATACTTTTGAAGGAAATACCAAGAGTGTGACAGAAACGACTTTAACGGCTTCGGCTCTGAATTCTCCCACTTATATTTCAAATAGTAAGGACGGCAGTCAGGCTATCAGTTTCAGTCGTACGAATGAAAGTTATATCAGCATTCCCGAAGGGTTGATTGACAAATATAAGTTCTCTATATCTTTTTGGGCCAAGGGACTCTCGGACGGGCATATTTTCCATTCGGTCAAGAGTACTAATGAAAATAATTTCTGCCTTTCAATGGTGGATGGCAAATTGAAGTTCACCGCGACTAAGTACTTTAATGGATATCCGTCTTATGATAAATCCACTCCTTTTGAACATTCCGCATTGGATAATGATTGGCACATGATTACTTTAACCTCGGATTATCCTAAAATTTCCGATGCGTCCATTACAAGCAAACTCTATATTGATGGTGAATATGTAGGAATAGCTACGGAATATTGTAATCCTTATAGCCAGGGAAATTCAAGTCAGGCTGATTACGGGTATGGTGTTAAATTCCAACTTGGCGGTACGATGAAACGAAACTCGACTACAACACTGAATGCTCTTTCCATGAGTATTGATAATCTTAGGGTTTATGATACACGTGTGTTGAGTGCAAGTGAAGTAAAGGAAATATACGAAGCGGAAAAACAAAACTGATAACAATTTAATCTTTATAATTATGGCTGGTGATATTATTGACAGTATGCTTGGCGGACTCTTTAAATTAGTAGGCTGGGTGTTAGGTGGAATCCTCAAAATGTTTATGTCGTTGATAGTAGGAATTTTCAAGGGAATAGCTTCTTTATTCAAGAAGAAGCCTTCCGATGTGTAAATGAATCTATTTCCTGATGGAGCTTAGATTTTTTAATGAAACAAATTTATCTGCCTTTTATTTCTCTCCGTACATCATTTATGAAATAAAAGAACAGGAAGTTTGTTTCCAGAACACGATGTTTGGAACAATAGCTTGTTTTTGTTGGGAGAAAAAACAAGCTGTTGACTTTATCAGTAGAGTTAAGAATGGTGGAATTAGCGAAGAAGACTTGCTTGTTTTATTAAATAATAGAATTGGTAGGGAAGAAACTGAAGCTGTATTAGAGACGTTGATTCTTCAGGGAATATTAGAATGAAGCAGATATGTATACTTCTGAATATATAGAAAAATATGAAATAGCAGGTTCGGGATATTTCTTTTCAGGTGCATATAGTCATACATCTGGAGAAAGAACTTTGTTATTTAATAGTCAGAAAGGAACTTCTTTATTACTTAGTGCTTCTTTATTGCAGCAAATTAAAAAAGGTGTTATAAATGAGGCCTTACAATTTAAGTTAATGCAGCGTGGCTTTATCGACGAAGATGGGGGGGCAGGTCAAGTCGGAGAAGTAAAAGATCATATTTCGCCTATCTATTTTATGATAGATTTTACCACCTCGTGTAATTTGAAATGTCGATATTGTTTCAGAAAGCATGATGATTATGGACAGAATGTTATTTCGACTGAGACTCTTAGTAGAATATTGGAGTACATTGAAGACTATTGTTTGGCTAATCATATAGGCGGTATCGTAATACAACCATGGGGAGGAGAACCTTTGATAGTTTGGGATAAGATTGTATATATCTATGAATACTTTAGGCGGACATCTATAAATGTAAGGATTCAGGTTGAAACAAATGCAGTATTGTTAACCGAAGCAATCGTAAGAGAGGCATCTTTAAAGAATATAGAGTTTAGTGTTAGCCTGGATGGGTACGCATTGATACATGATAGTCAACGTCCTTTGAAGAAAGGGGGAGGCTCTTATGATTATGTGATGCGAGGCTTGGGCCTATTGAAGAAACCAGTCGGAATAGTTGCTGTGTGTACTCACTATACGTATGAACATTTGGAAGAAGTACTTTCTTTTTTTCAAAGCGAGTTACAACTTAAAAGGATAAAATTGAATATTGTAAAAGACAATCCGAATATTGAAAGTTGTGATCTCTGTTTTCAACCAGAGGAAATACCTAAATTTGAAAGGAAGTTACTGACAACTATAGTGGAAATGGCCGAAAGGGGACATCCTATAGCCGAAAGCAATATTGTAAGCAGATTGCACAATCTGTTAGATGGCAGAGCCTCAAACTTTTGCCATTCCAGAGGTTGCCAAGCTGGAAATTCTTTTCTTTCATTCGACCGTTTTGGTAATATTACTCCTTGTGATCTTACTGACTTCGAAGATTTAAGATTTTCATCAGTATATGATGAGCCGGCTCTTTTGTCTCAAAAGATTTCGTCCTTCAGGTCACATAATACTTTTTTTAAGATGGAAGCGGATGAATGCCGTGTTTGTCAGTGGTATTTCTTCTGTAGAGGGGGGTGCCCTGCTGCAAGGAAGTATAAGAAGCAATTAAGGAAAGAGGATGAGGTGGAATGTATACGGAATAGGACATTGTATCCTTTGTTGATTCAATTGATTTTAGAAAAACCACATTTGCTGGGGGCTCTGACTAACCAAGAATTGACTATTGTAGAGTAAATAAATGAGTCATATATAATAAATATATATGGTTGATAATATGTTTAACTATAAAAATGCTGTAAAATGAAAACATTAAAAGTGTTTAAGAATGCGAAAGTGAAAAAGTCGGTCGTTAAGCCGACTTGGGTGAATCCGGGCTATGATAATTTCTGTGTTATCGCCTAATGTTTAACGAAAGGGCATAACTTTACTAAGAGTGTATGCCCTTTCTTATATCATTAATTATGGCACGTACTACGCACGATCATGCAAAAAAACTTTCAAGAAGGAGAATCTGTACACTTGTATTGACATATTCATGTAACTTGAATTGTATTTATTGTTATGAGTCTTTTAAAGATAATTCTGGTAAAAAACAGATGTTGTTAGAGACGGCAAAAGAAATACTGCGAAAGGAAATTGAATATACAACCTTATCCCCTTCATTGGATGATATCGATTTTAATTTTATTGGTGGTGAACCTCTTATGGCTTTTCCATTGATAAAAGAAATTTGTGAATGGGCATGGGAACAAAATTGGCATCTTCCTTTCATTTTTTATGCCACAACAAATGGTACACTTTTGAATGAGGAAATGAAGAATTGGTTTCGAAAGCATGCTGACAAAATAGTATTAGGATTATCAGTAGATGGAAAATCAGGAATGCAATATCTGAATAGAGGATGCTCTTCAGAGAATTTATCTATAGATTTTATCTACTCTTGTTGGCCGGAACAGCAGTTTAAAATGACAATTTCTAAAGAAACTTTACCTTTGGTGGCGGAAGGGGTAATATATATGCATGAGAAGGGATTGTCTCTTTCTACTACAATAGCGCAAGGAGTGATTTGGAATCACCGGGACGCTGTGATTTATCGAGAGGTACTAAATTACTTATTGGCATATTATATGGAACATTCAGATGTAGTACCCGTCGCTTTGTTTACAAAAAATATATCTAAGATGTTTCAGCCGTATGGGGTTAACAATAAGTGCTGTGGATCAGGAGATACATTGGTTACGTATGATTTTACGGGGAAAAGTTATCCATGTATACTGTTTACTCCGATTGTCTTGGGTAAAGATGTAAGTGAAGAGGTCTCGAAGTTTGACTTTTCTGATAAAGCGAATTTAGTAGATCCATCTTGTAAACAATGTCCCATTGTGAATTTATGTTTTACTTGTTATGGTTTTAATTATAAGTTAAGACGTAATCTCGCATTGCGTGATAAATCATGTTGTGAGATGATATTCGAGGAGGTTAAAGTAGCATGCTATTATCAGAAATATATTATGCAACAGATACAAGAAGATATACCTTTATCTCAGGAAGAATTTGATTATTTGGCTATGCTGGATAAGGCTATTGCAATACTGGATGAATATTCTTTAATGACGGACTAATCAGGTGAATATCCGCATTCATACCGTAGAAGCTGGTTATAAGTGCTGGTATCATGATCGTGATGGTTCGTATTCGGAAATATGAAGAGCCGGTAAAAGATTTCTATTTATATCATTAGGCTAAGTGTCTTTCTTTGTATATCTTTGTACACAAAGAAAGACACTGTTATGAATTGCAATAAACATTTGAATGACTACGCTGTCGCCACCTGCGCATCTTGCGGAGTGGGGTTATGTCAGAACTGCCTGAATAGTTCTGTTTATTCTTATGACAGCAAACCTTTGTGCCACGATTGTAATCTGAAAGCCGCGGAAGATGAAATGTCTACATTAAGTAGGAGAAAGGTATGGGCGCTGATAAAGTGCATTTTCGTATTGGTTTTCATGATATTGGGTTTTTCTATCTGGCAATCTACCGGTGATGCCATGAATGCGTGGATATATGCAGGTATTGGCGGCATTCCCTCGGCGTTTAAATCTACAAAATCCTCTGGAGGAATGCGGGTAGTCAGTAATGATATCATTGACAGTCTTTTTTATCCGTTTATAATGTTGCTGATCCGACTGGCGATTATCATAGCTCTTGCGCCCCTTGCGGCTGTCTTTCTGGTAATCATGAATCTAGTTACTTTCTTCAAAACTTCGAGTGCCTTGAAGGATACGAAGAATACGTATGCTTTCCTGCTGAACGCTTCGAATCAGCCGGTACAGATGTCTTCCGCATCCCAATCTCCTGTACTTCAATCTTCGGCGGCTACGAATTTGAAGAATGTTGACGATGCTGACGACTCCTGGATGGACAGCTTCATGAAACCTTCCAGTACTAAACCTTCTGTTATGACAACGCGCCTTACCTGGAAAACCCGACCTACTGCTGCCGGAGCCGACAAGGTGAATAAAGTAGAAAAGGCGGAAGAGGGAATAAAAGAAGAAGATGATGATAGTCACGAGGTCGTAACTACACCATCTTTGATACAAAAACAAATGCGGTAATGGTAGTTTAGAACCACTTAATCTTCCTGAACCAGATAAATGTTCCTGCCGATAATATTACGGAGATCAGGATAATGAATATGAAAGCATACGGGAAATCTTCCAGGTGAATATCCACATTCATGCCGTAGAAACTGGCTATCAGTGTCGGTATCATGAGCGTGATGGAAAGACTCGTCATGCGTTTCATGATAGCATTGACGTTGTTGGAAATAATGGAGGCAAAAGCATCCATCGTTCCTGTCAGGATGTCGCTGTAAATGTTTACGGTATTGTATGCCTGTTTTAGTTCAATGATTACATCCTCCAACAGCTCCATATCCAGATAGTCGGTATCCTGGAAGATATTCTTCAATCGCCCGATCATCACTTCATTTCCGCGGATGGAAGTGTTGAAGTAGACAAGGGTTTTTTGCAACTTCATCAGACGGAGCAAGTCTTCATTGCGGATACTTTTCTCCAACTCTTTTTCTGCATTGGCTACATCATTGTTTATCTGTTTCAGATACTTCAAAAACCAGACGGCGGAAGAATAAATCATCCGCAGGATCAAGTCCAGCTTATTGTTCACTACGATACCTTTGCGACGTGTATGTTGGATAAAATCCGAGATGAGTTCAGTCTTGTGATAACATACCGATACGATAATTTCATTATTGGTAATGATGCCTATTGGCACGGTAATAAAGGGAATGCCATGCTGGCTGCTCTGCATCGGGATACGCAGGATGGTGAGCAACCAGTTGCCTTCCGTTTCCGTACGCGGGCGTTCATCCGCATCGGCGATATCTTCCAAAAAAGATTCCGGAACTTTCAACTCTTGGGTGAGGAAATCAAAATCATTGTCATCGGGGCATTCAACGTTTACCCAGCTATTGGGCATCCATTGCGACTTTTCTATAAAGCCGGCTTCAGAATAAAGGTACGTTCTCATCGTAATGGCCTCCTTTCTTTAGGAACGAACTGAGGCATTGCGGACAACGTCTCTGTTCGCTTTAATTATAAATACTATTGCACGTTCGTGGGTTTGAATCGTCCATATTTCTTGTTTTTTGTTTTTTAAAGCGCGACAAAAGTACATAAATCATTTGAAACAGTACGCTTTAACCGTGCTTTTTTGTACCTTTGCAGCCGGAAAAATCGTTCTCTCTATAAAGAACGTTTTTGCTAAGGTTAAAGATTGTACATTTAAAATCAATTAATATTATGAGTAAGAAAGCCCTTTTAATGATTCTTGATGGCTGGGGTATCGGCGATCAGGGGAAAGATGACGTGATTTTCAATACACCTACTCCGTACTGGGACAGTCTGCTGGCAACATATCCTCACTCACAGCTTCAGGCAAGCGGTGAAAATGTAGGTTTGCCCGATGGTCAGATGGGTAACTCGGAAGTAGGACACCTTAATATTGGCGCCGGACGTATCGTATACCAGGATCTGGTAAAGATTAACCGTGCATGTGCTGACAATAGCATTCTAAAGAACCCGGGAATCGTTTCCGCCTTCACTTATGCCAAAGAAAAAGGTAAGAACGTTCACTTCATGGGATTGACTTCCAACGGTGGCGTACACAGCTCATTCGACCACTTATTCAAACTTTGCGATATTGCCAAAGAATATGGTGTGGATAATACTTTTGTTCACTGCTTCATGGATGGACGCGATACCGACCCGAAGAGTGGTAAAGGCTTTATTGAACAACTGACTGCACATTGCGAAAAGTCAGCAGGTAAGATTGCTTCTATCGTAGGTCGTTTCTATGCAATGGATCGCGACAAACGTTGGGAACGTGTGAAAGTGGCTTATGACTTGCTGGTAAACGGCGAAGGTAAAGTAGCTACCGATATGGTTCAGGCTATGCAGGAGTCTTATGATGAAGGTGTGACGGACGAATTTATCAAGCCGATTGTAAATGGTAACTTCGACGGAACCATTAAGGAAGGTGATGTAGTTATCTTCTTCAACTATCGTAACGACCGTGCGAAAGAGCTGACCGTAGTACTGACTCAACAAGATATGCCGGAACAGGGTATGCACATCATTCCGGGCTTGCAATACTACTGCATGACTCCGTATGATGCATCTTTCAAAGGCGTACATGTTCTTTTCGATAAGGAAAATGTTCAGAATACATTGGGAGAATATCTGGCAGCTCAAGGCAAGACTCAATTGCACATTGCTGAAACGGAAAAGTATGCTCACGTAACTTTCTTCTTCAACGGTGGTCGTGAAACTCCGTATGACGCTGAAGAGCGTATCTTGGTTCCGTCTCCGAAAGTAGCTACTTACGACTTGAAACCGGAGATGAGTGCTTACGAAGTAAAGGATAAATTGGTGGAAGCTATCAACACTCAGAAGTTCGATTTCATTGTTGTGAACTACGCTAACGGTGATATGGTAGGACATACCGGTATTTATAGCGCTATCGAGAAAGCTGTAAAAGCTATCGACGAATGTGTGAAAGATACGGTAGAAGCTGCCAAAGCTAACGATTATGAAGTAATCATCATCGCTGACCACGGTAATGCAGACCATGCACTGAACGAAGACGGCACTCCGAACACTGCTCACTCTCTGAATCCGGTTCCTTTTGTTTATGTAACCGAGAACAAGAATGCCAAAGTTGAGAATGGTGTTTTGGCAGATGTTGCTCCTTCTATCCTTCACATTCTGGGTATGGCGCAGCCGGTCGATATGACAGGAAAAGACTTGATTAAGTAAGCAACTGCCTGCAATATTCAATAAAGGAGATGTTTCAAGAGATTTTATGCTCTTGGAACATCTCTTTTTTTGTGCTTCAATGGCAGTCCTTCTCTCTAAAAGGTTATCTTTGCAGACAATACACGCAATTGATGGAATGAAACTACTCATATTACTATTGATATTTGTCTTGTCCGGGATGCCGTCATCTCTTTGTGCAGAAGAGGTAATAGTAGATAGCTTGTATTGGCAAAATGCCGAACAGAAAATGGAAGAAGAAGAGTACAAAGATGCAGCCCGAATTTATAGTGAAATGATAGTGCTTGGTGATTCTCTGTTTCGTGTATACACCGGAGAGCGGGTGGAAGATATGCGCAAAGATTATACCATCGATGAACTGGAATTGCAAAATAGTGCACAGCAAAAGCGTTTGTTACAACTCTCTTTTATCATCATCTTATCCCTTGCCATTTTTTTATTGGGTGGTTTTTTCTATCTGAAAAAGGTAGGGAAGCGGTTGCTTCATTCTAAAAATGAACTTCAGAAAGCTAAGTCCATGGCCGAAGAATCCATTCGTAACAAGAGCTTGTTCCTTTCCAATATGAGTCATGAAATCAAGACTCCCCTGAATGCATTGGCGGGTTTCTCGGAAGTGTTGACTACGCCGGGAATTGATGAGGCTACCCGTGTACAGTGTAACGATGTGATTCAATTGAACTCCGAATTGCTGCTTAAACTGATTAATGATGTCGTGGATATTTCATGCCTGGATGTAGCGAATATGAAGTTCAGCATCACTACGCATGAAGTAGTGGCTCTCTGCCGCAATGTGGTGAAGATGCTGGATAACATCAAGCAGACATCAGCGGATATCCGTTTTGAAACGGAATTGACTTCATTGGAGATAGAGACGGACCAAGGGCGTTTGCAGCAAATGCTGGTGAATCTGCTGGTAAATGCCACTAAGTTTACGAAAGAGGGAAGCATCACGCTTGCATTGCGATTGGATGAACAGGGCTTTGCGGAGTTCTCGGTGACGGATACCGGTTGCGGTATTCCTCTTGAAAGGCAAAGCACGATCTTCGGTCGGTTTGAGAAGCTGAATGAGGGAGTGCAGGGCACAGGCTTGGGGTTGTCCATCTGCAAGTTGATTATCAAGCGGCTGGGTGGAGAAATCTGGGTGGATTCCGGCTATACTGCCGGTGCGCGGTTTGTGTTTATTCATCCTCTAAAGCAGGAGGTGGTGCGATGAAAAAGCTGATTCTTTTGTTGCTTTGTGCAGTCAGCTCGTTTTCGCTTGCTGCTACCCAGGCCTCGGATGGCAGTAATTTGCGTGACAGTATCTTCCGGATTTATCGGTCGATGCCTGCTGATACTGCCCGGACTCAGTTTCTGAAGGATCTCTTTGTACGTAATATTGATAAAGACTGGTCGGCTGAATTGCTTGATTCGGCATTAGCCTCTGCAATAAGCATGAAAGATGTGGAAAGTGAATTGGCGCTTCGTTACGAATATTTCCGCTATTACACTTTTAGGCTGGATGGTGAGAATATGGATAAAGCATTAGCCTTGCTGAAGGAAGTCTGTTATCGCTGTAAGATATATGACAATTATTTTTCCGCATTACATTACATGCTTCAACTTAAGGGGAGCAGAGGTGATACGGAATCAGCGATTCTGGAATCTCAGAAGATGTGTGAAGAAGCTATTCGTCTGAAAGACAGTCGGGGCATATTTCTGTCTTATGTGACAGAGGGTAAAGCGTATGTTTTTGCCCGGAACTACGAAAAAGCGATTGAATATTATAAAAAAGCAGCGGAGTTAACTTCACTTTCCACGGAGGATGAACTAATGGTTCACCAATATTTGACAAGTGCTTATTATTTGTTTAATAAACATCCTGAAATGATAGCGGAATTGGAGGCTCAACGGAGAATCATTGATGGTATCATAAAGGAGCAGCCTGCGATGCTTGATTCTTATAGGAGTAAAATCCTGGAAATAGAATTAATGTATTGTAAAATCTATTTGGCTGTTGAGGATGCTCCTAATCTGAAGAAGCATCTGGACGAAGCTGCAAAGTTCTACACTGATGATTCTTTTTCCTCTACTGTAATTGCTTATAATTTTTCGTGGGCGGGCTATTATTATATAACGAAGGATTGGGATAAATGTTTTCCGCAATTTGAATTAACATTGTCTGCCTTTAAAGGCACTCAGCCGATGTATGAGATGGATATACGCAGAATTATGGGAGATGCTTATGCTGATGCGGGACGGTAAAGAAGCTGCTGAAACATATAGAGTCGCTGTGCTGAAATGCGATTCTATCAATAAGGCTACGTTGCGTATGAATGAGGAGACCGTTCAGGCCAATTATAGGATACAGAGAGCCCTGCTTGAAAAGGAAATTGGTGCAAAGCGTTTCTGGCAGATAGCAGTAGGCGGTGCATCTCTGTTTGTCATTTTGCTTGTAGGGGGAGTGTTACGAGTGTCCCGGATTTATCGGGAACTGGCGAAGTCGGAGCGTGAAATGCGTGAATCGTATGCTGTGGTTCAGGCGGCTGATAAGATGAAAGAAGTCTTTCTTCACAACATCACGAATGAAATTAGTGTTCCTCTTCATTCTGTTGTGACTCTTTCTGATTCTCTTTGCCAAAGAAATGATCTGACCATGGAGGAGCAGCAGGAATATTCGGCGGTTATCCGGCGAAATGCTGAGAAGCTGATCGATTTGATATTTAACATCCTCGACCTTTCGCGCCTGGAGTCGGGCATGATGAAATTTAATGTGCAGGAGTATGACATGGTGCAGTTGTGCACAGATGCCAGGATGCAGGCAGAGTTGCAGGAAGGAATTTCTGTTCAGGTTGATTTCCTTACTGATTTGCATACGCAGCTTGTTCAGGTGGATACCGTCCGCTTCATGAAGCTGCTTTCTTCCGTTCTGATGTCACCAAAAGGGAGGCGTGAGCCGTATGCGGTGCAGTATATGTTGGATTATAAAAGTATAGATGAATTGAGGATAGTGGTTACAAACAGTCCGCTACTTATGGATGCAGAAAACGAAAGAGAACGTGAAATTCAGCATGCCATAAACCGTCTGTATCTGGAAGCCTTCCAAGGCAGCTATCAGTTGTGTGAGGAAGATGGTAAACAGTTGATTATAATAACATATCCCATAAAGTCCTTTTCGTAAATGTAGTTTTTCCTACTTTTGTTGAAATACTTCTTCTTTTGACGGTATGCTTCTTCTCTTTTAATGGGCTGGCATATTGCTATGCTCGCATAGGAAATGACGGTTCTTATGTGAGCGGTTTCGTGGATAAGAGCGGGGCTTATATCCTGACATTCGATAAATAGGTAATCTGTGCTTATTAATTGCGGAACAAAGTGTTATCTTTGCATCCGCAATTAATTTTTTATAGGAAATGATACAAATAGGTGACGTAGTGGTCAGTTTTGATGTGCTGCGTGAAAAGTTTATATGCAATCTGGATGCCTGCAAGGGTGCTTGTTGTGTTGAGGGAGATGCCGGGGCTCCGGTGGAACTGGATGAAATAGAAAAGCTGGAAGAAGTACTGCCTGTGATTTGGGAAGAACTTGCTCCTGAGGCACGTGCCGTTATAGAGAAACAAGGTGTAGTGTATACTGATTGTGAGGGTGATCTGGTGACCTCCATTGTCAACAACAAGGATTGTGTTTTCACTTGTTATGATGAGAAAGGTTGTTGTTATTGCGCTATTGAAAAGGCATATCGGGACGGAAAGACAGATTTCTACAAACCTGTTTCCTGTCATTTGTATCCGATCAGGGTAGGAAATTACGGAGTTTATAAGGCAGTGAATTATAACCGTTGGGATGTGTGTAAAGCCGCTGTATTGCTGGGGCGGAAAGAGAATCTGCCGGTATACAGGTTTCTGAAAGAACCGTTGATACGTAAGTTCGGTGAGGATTGGTATGCTGAACTGGAACTGGTGGCAGAAGAGATGAAGAAACAGAATCTGTTGTAAAGATAGTACGGAACCATCTCACGGAGTGCCTTTTTCTATTTCGTGAGCTGAAAAGAAAAACGCCGGATAACAGGATTTTCCTGTCCATCCGGTGTTTCTTCGTTGTAAGATGTGAGGTTGGTTAATAAAAACGTGTTATTCAGTGACTAATCACTAATCGTAAATCATTAATCACTGTTTTTCTTACGCATCAATATTTGCATACGTTGCATTCTTCTCAATGAAATCGCGGCGTGGTCCAACGTCTTCACCCATCAGCATGGAAAAGATATAATCCACTTCGGCGGCATTTTCAATGCTTATCTGTTTCAACATACGGTTTTCAGGGTTCATGGTTGTACTCCACAACTGTTCCGGGTTCATTTCACCCAAACCTTTGTAGCGTTGTGTATGTACGGCATTTTCTGAACCACCACCATAAGTGTCGATAAATTTCTGGCGTTGTTGGTCTGTCCAGCAATATTCCTCCACTTTACCTTTTTTGCAGAGATAGAGGGGCGGAGTAGCGATATACAGGTATCCGTTGCGGATTACCTGCGGGAAGTAGCGGAAGAAGAGCGTCATGATCAGCGTGTCGATGTGAGAACCATCGACGTCGGCATCGGTCATGATAATCACTTTCTTATATCTCAACTTATCAATATTTGCTTCCTTGCTGTCTTCGCCATCCACACCGAAGCGGATGCCGAGAGCTTGGATGATATTGTTGACTTCATCACTCTCGAACGCTTTATGCCACATGGCCTTTTCCACATTCAGGATTTTACCGCGAAGCGGCAGAATAGCCTGGAATCTACGGTCGCGGCCTTGCTTGGCAGAACCACCTGCCGAGTCACCCTCGACCAGGAACAATTCGCATTCTTCGGGATCCTTGCTTGAACAGTCGGCCAACTTACCCGGCATACCGCCACCGGACATCGGTGACTTACGTTGCACGGATTCACGCGCCTTACGTGCGGCAACACGTGCCTGTGCGGCCAGAATCACTTTGTCTACCACCATCTTGGCTTCCTTCGGATGCTCTTCCAGATAATAGTTCAGTGCTTCACCTACGGCCTGGTCTACGGCTCCCATAACTTCGCTGTTTCCGAGCTTCGTCTTGGTCTGGCCTTCAAACTGCGGTTCTGCCACTTTGATAGAGATTACAGCCGTCAGACCTTCACGGAAGTCATCGCCTGCGATTTCTACTTTAGCTTTTTCCAGCATCTTGTTGTCTTCGGCATATTTCTTCAGCGTACGGGTCAGTGCGCGGCGGAAACCTGCAAGGTGCGTACCACCTTCGATGGTATTGATATTGTTTACGTAAGAGTGGATATTTTCGTTATAAGACGTATTGTACATGATAGCCACTTCCACCGGTGTGCCTTGTTTCTCTGTGTTGATGTAGATTACATCATTTACCAGATGTTCGCGGGAAGAGTCGATGTAGCGGACGAATTCCTTCAAACCTTCTTCCGAGTAGAAAACTTCCATCTTGGCGTTGTTTTCTTCATCTTTTACACGAAGGTCGGTCAGAGTGATCTTGATGCCTGCATTCAGATAGGCCAACTCGCGCATACGGGTAGCAAGGATCTCGTAGTTGTAAACGGTTTCCGTGAAGATCGTGTTATCCGGCCAGAATTGCTGACGTGTACCTGTAATATCGCTTGTTCCGATTTCCTTTACCGGATACAGCGGATGTCCGCATTCATATTCCTGCTGATAGATTTTTCCGTTACGGAAAACCTGCGTAGTCATGTGTGTGGACAGGGCGTTCACACAAGATACACCTACACCGTGCAAACCTCCGGATACTTTGTAAGATCCCTTATCGAACTTACCGCCGGCATGCAATACGGTCATGACAACTTCCAGGGCTGACTTCTTCTCTTTTTCGTGAAAATCAACCGGAATACCACGTCCGTTATCCTGTACAGTGATGGAATTATCTTCGTTGATGGTTACTTCAATGTGGTCGCAATAGCCGGCGAGCGCTTCGTCGATAGAGTTATCCACAACTTCATAAACCAGGTGGTGAAGTCCTTTCGTACTAATGTCACCAATATACATCGCGGGACGCTTTCTAACAGCTTCCAAACCTTCCAGAACCTGGATGTTCTCGGCTGAATAGCTCCCGTTATTGGAGTTAATCTGTTCTTCAGTCATAATCTAATTTCCTTATTCAAATAACAGAGCAAATATAGTGAAAATTCGTGAGATACGAAACTAAACTGAGTGATAAATTTCATTCGTTTACAGCTTTTTAGCTTCTTGCAGAAGGTGTCTGGAACGGGGTGGGGCGATAGGTGCAGATGCAGAAAAAGTCGGACTAAAAAGTCCGACTTTCCTTGTATATCTTTTGTGTAATATTAATTAGCTTATCCTAGCTTATTAATGTAGAGAGCCAACTTTGACTTCAAGTTGTTAGCTTTGTTCTTATGGATTACATTGGTCTTAGCCAATTTGTCCAATATCTTAGTTACGCCCGGATACATTGCAGCAGCTTCTGCTTTGTCGGTTGTAGAACGAAGCTTTCTAACAGCGTTTCTCATGGTTTTGCCATAATATCTGTTGTGAAGTCTTCTAGTCTCTTCTTGTCTGATTCTTTTCAGTGATGATTTGTGATTTGCCATCTCGACTAATCTTTTTTAATTCGTTTATCTTTTTAATTGTAGCCCGTGGGGGAATCGAACCCCCCTTTCAAGAATGAAAATCTTGCGTCCTAACCGATAGACGAACGGGCCATCCTTTGGTGAGCATTTCTGCTCTTGCAGAGAGATTATCTCTCGTTTGCGGTTGCAAATGTAGGGACTATTTTTGAATTGGCAAAATAATCTCAAGAAAAAAATAAAGGGATTTGTAGCGTTTATTCTCTGATTCTGTGCTTATGGTCTGAATATCAGGATAGTAATATCTTTCATTTTTTTACTTCCCTACCTGCATTTTTTTATTTATCCTTGTTTTATTCCCGTTATTTCCGGCTTTTTTCGTAGTTTTGTTACCGGATTGAAACCAAAACTTGAAGCGCGGATGTTACAGAAAACGCTGGGGATTGTGCTGCATACCCTGAAATATAACGATACCTCTCTTATTGCGGACATCTATACGGAGACGGCCGGACGTGCTTCGTTCATTGTAAAGATACCCCGTTCGCGGAAGGCTGCGGTGAAATCGGTGCTGTTTCAGCCACTCGCCTTGGTGGAGCTGGAGGCGGATTTCCGTTCGAACGCCAGTATGTATAAGATAACGGAGGCGAAGTCTTACTATCCGTTTTCTTCCATTCCCTACGATCCGTACAAATCTTCCATAGCGCTTTTCCTGGCGGAGTTCCTGTATCGTGCGGTGCGCGAAGAGGCTGAGAACCGTCCGTTGTTTGCTTATCTGCAACATTCTATTATCTGGCTGGACGAGTGTCGCGATAGTTTTGCCAATTTCCATCTGGTGTTCCTGATGCGCTTATCCCGCTTCCTGGGATTGTACCCTAATCTGGAGGATTATGAGAATGGTGATTACTTTGATCTGCTGAATGCCTGTTTCACTCCTTTGCGCCCGCAGCTTCATTCATTTTATATACTTCCTGCGGAGGCTTCACGGCTGACGATGCTGATGCGCATGAATTATGAAACGATGCACCTCTTTGCCATGAACCGTGCTGAACGTACCCGCTGCCTTACAATAATGAATGAATATTATCGCCTTCACTTGCCTGACTTTCCCGTATTAAAGTCTCTTGAGGTGCTGAAGGAGCTCTTTGATATGGATTAATAAGTCCTTTGACGTAGAACAATAAACCCTTTCCTGTATATCTCACTGACCTTTGGTGCAAAAGATGCCATCTTTCGCTGTAAAAGATGCCATCTTTTGTAGCATAACATGCCACCTTTTGATGTAAAAGATGCCATCTTTTGCATGAGATTAAATAGGGATGTGATAGAGATGTATGAGGGATATGAGGAAGAACTCCCGGACCGGATGCGTTGCATCAGCGGTGGAAAGTCGGATACTTGTTATTGAAACGGAAGCCGATACCCAGCATCAGATAGTTCGGATCACTGAAATTCTTCAGATTGTAGCCTACATGCAGGTAGGAGCTGCGGGTAAGTTCCGCTTTCAGTGTCAACACTTGGTAGATACCTTTGTGGTCGCCGCCACCATGCAGAACGTTGGCACCGATACCGACACCGACTGTGAAGTAGGGCATCACGTACTCCGCACGTCCTGAAATACCCAGGGCTAACTGCTTGTGAAGAGACGGCTTGTAGCACTCGTTTCCATTTCCGGGGATTGTATAAACATTGGAACTGGCATCGTATACACCGTCCAGCGAAACACCGGTACGGAATTTATATCCGATGTTGTACATGGGGGCGAAGTTGAAACCAAGCACCGTATAAGCATCCGGTGAAGCGATCTGTCCGCTACCTACCCACACGCCTTTCCGCCTCCATGAGCCGAACAGGGTCAGGTCATAACTGACGTGGCGCGGAAATTTCGGTACAGGTGCATAGTACGTAGGTTTGGTAAGCGCATCTTCCGGCCTGTTGAAGTTATAGACGACGCCTACTTTCAATCCCATGGTGTTCAGACCCGCATTGGGAAATTTGGTATTACCATTAGAGAAGTGGGTACCGGTTACTCCGGCAATCAGGTCGATCTGCCGTGAAACCATCCAGTTCAGTTGTACGCCGGCATTGATATAGGCATTGGCTTTCGAGCCGATTACACTGTTATGCGGGTTGTAGCGTTCGTCATAAGGTTTCCAGCCGAAGGACACACCGAAGTTCCATTCGTAATTGAGTGACAACCGTTGGGTGATACGCGCAATGCGCGCTCCTTGATAGACGTAAACGGCAATCGGGTTTCCCAGTTCTTCTTTGCTTCCGAGGTCGTAGTAGCCTACACCTATACCTTGGTAGGCGCTGCCGTAAATCCGGTCGGCACATGTATTGGGCTTGAACTGGAATGAATATTTCAGGTGGGCGGAATAGCCCCATTCGAAAGGTTTCCATTGAGAATTGTCCCCCGCCAGGAATGAGCTGGTAGGGAATATATACCCCGGGCGGTATTCTACGCCCAGTCTGTGAATAAAACGTTTGGCGAAATATCCCGTATCCGGTTTATATCCCGGTACGCTGTCTTGTGTCCGGCTTTTGGCGTAAGCTATGTCAGACAAGAAAAGCATTGCCCCCGCAAGGACCATTAATTTCCACATCTTTATATTGCTTTTCATATGCTGTGCCAGAATTCTAGTTTTATTATTATGCGGGGATATTCCCTTGAAAATGCGTGGCAAATATAATGATAGTATTTGAAATAAAAATTATGATACTCAATAAAATGCGAAAAGAAGCCGTGTTTTCGGGCGATAGAAGTTAAATTACTTTCTTCTATCTTCCGGAAACACGGCTTATAACAGAAATGAGGCGGGAGTTTATCCCAGCAATTCTTTCACTTTGGCGGAGATGGCACGACCTTCGGCAAGTCCGGCAAGCTTCTTGGAAGCAACACCCATTACTTTCCCCATGTCTTTACCACTGGTAGCACCTGTTTCGGCAATGATTTCCTTCAGGGCAGCTTCCAGTTCTTCGGCGGACATCTGCTTCGGCAAGTAAACTTCAATCACCTTCACTTGTGCCAGTTCAGCATCTGCCAGGTCCTGACGACCTTGCTGGATGTATATTTCAGCGGCATCTTTGCCTTGTTTCATCAACTTCTGCATGATCTTTAATGCAGCGTCATCGGTCAGAGTATCGTTGGCGCCCGGAGCGGTCTTTGCTTCCAGGAATACTTTCTTGATGTTTCTTAATGTTTCGAGTGCCACTTTGTCTTTGGCCTTCATTGCGGTTTTAATGTCTTCGCTGACTCTTTCAAATAAATCCATAAGTTTACTCTATTTTTGTTTATTACGCTATAGTGTGTACTAATCTTTCATCCGCAGATTACGCGGATGAAAGATGTCTTAAGGCAGGTTTAGAAGGTAATCACTCCTCCCATATCTTCGCCGCCCTGTGCCTCTTCCGTAGCAAGCTGTCCTTCGGTAGCCGCTTTGGTTTTAATGGTGCTCAGGGTGCTCTTATCGCGCAGGTATGTCGGTGAACTTTCTACCATGCTGATAATATCGGCATTATCCAGATCCTCGGGGTTGAAGATATAGATATGTCGGCGTTTACGAATGTTCTTGCTGCCGATGCCGCTGGCACTTTCGCCATAAGCCTTGCGGATACGCTCTTTGTTCTTTTCTTTTTCTTCTTCGAGCTGAAGCTGGCGTTCTTCCTCTTCCTGGCTGCGCTTTTCGAGCACACTGTCCATACCGGGGACATCTTCCATGCCGAAACCGGTGGCGAGTACGGTAATCTTTACTTTACCTTCCAGTGTGTTGTCCATAGCCACACCCCAGATTACCTCTACGCCTTCGCGGAACTTGCTCATGAATTCGTGGATCTCGTTCATTTCCTCCATCATCAGTTCCGAACTTTCGCAGAAGGATACGTTCAGCATCACCTTCTTGGCATTGAAGATATCGTTATTGTTCAGCAACGGAGAGTGCAGGGCATCGTCGATAGCTTTCGTCACACGGCTTTCACCTTCGCCGAAGCCGGTACTCATGATGGCAACGCCACCGTCTTTGAGGATGGTCTTTACATCTGCAAAGTCCAGGTTCACCGTTCCACGCATGGTGATGATTTCTGCAATACTCTTGGCGGCGATGGACAACGTATCATCTGCCTTGCCGAAAGCATTCATAAACGTAAGGTCGGAATATATTTCGCGCAGACGCTCATTGTTGATAACCAGTAGGGCATCTACATGCTGGGCGATACGTTCCACACCATCCAGCGCCTGGATAATTTTCTTTTCACCTTCGAAGATAAAAGGTATGGTGACGATACCGACGGTGAGAATGTCCATCTCCTTGGCTATGCGGGCAATGACGGGAGCAGCTCCCGTACCTGTTCCGCCACCCATTCCGGCGGTGATAAATACCATTTTGGTACCGTCGTTCAGCAGCGATTTGATTTCTTCGCTACTCTCTTCGGCGGCTTCTCGGGCACGTTCGGGACGGTTTCCGGCACCCAGTCCCTCGGTAATAGAACGCCCCAGTTGCAGTTTTACGGGGACGGGAGACTCTTTCAACGCTTGGTTGTCCGTGTTACACAGAACGAACGTCACGTCGTGTATGCCTTCCCGGTACATGTGGTTCACGGCATTACCACCACCACCACCTACACCAATCACTTTAATGATCTTCGGTGAATCTGTCGGGAAATCGAATTGTACTATATCGTCCATGATAATGGGATTTATGATTTATAATTTATGATTTATACGTTATGAGATCATTTCAGATCGTCATCCGAGAAAATCTCATTGGAAATCTTGTTGAAAGTCTTTTCAAACCAGCTGGGACCTTCTTTCTTCTTTTTCTTTTTCTCTTCTTTTTCTTTACGTTCTTTCTCCTTGCGTTCCCGTTCTCGACGTTCTTTCTCTTCCTTCTCGCGCTGTGCTTTGGCGGCACGGGCGGCGGCTTCCTGTTCTTTCAGGGCTTCGTCGTCGCCAAACATATCGACGGGTTTCGGTGGAGTAACGGTGGAAGCGGCAGGTGCAGGCTTCACCTCTTGCAGGCAGCAGTTTTCGTTGCCGGCAGCAAGCAGGCCGAGCAGTGTATTCTGCATGCCGTCTTTCTTCAGTACATCGCTGAAGCCATGGATGGTGTTGTGTACAAACCGGGTGGTCTTTACCTTATCGACCTTGCTGCGTTTGCGGAATGCGTCTTCCATGTTTTTCAGGTTGGCGCCCCCACCGGTGAAGATGATGCCGGACAGCAATCTGTCTTCGTATCCGGAAAGTTGCAGTTGGTTCCATACATTGGCAAGGATTTCTTCGGCACGGGCGTCGATGATGTCGTTCAACACGTTCAACTCGATGCTACGACCGTCCTCCAGTGTGCAGACTGCCGGTGTTTCAGTCTCTTCTTCCTCGTAAAGCATATCTCCGTATTTCAGCTTCAGTTGCTCGGCTTCGGCCTCTTCCATTTGCAGGGCGGTAATGTCACGGGTGATATTGTTTCCACCCAGCGGCAGTACGCTAAGGAAGCGGAGAATGTTATTTTTATATACTGATACGGTAGTCGTATCTGCCCCGAAGTCTACCAAGGCACATCCCGAACGCATTTCGCTTTCCGTCAGCACGGCATTGGCCAGGGCTATCGGGGCGATGAGCAAGTCGGCAATTTCTACTTTGGCCTGCTCGAAGCTGTGCTCCAGATTCTTCTTGAGGGAAGCACGTGCCACGATATTCAGGAAGTTTCCTGTGATACGTTTGCCTGCCACACCCACCGGATCGGCCTGAAGATTGTTGTCTATCTTATATTCCTGCGGGGCTACATCCAGCACGCTCATGTCCATCAGGGGAACTTCGAGGTTTTCATCGCTGATTGCATCTACCAACTCTTGCGAAATAATCCCTTCCTCTTCCAGCACACGGCTTACCGCATTCTTTACCGTGCGCAATGACTGTCCGCCGATGCCTACATATACTTTGGCAATGGAGTTGTTCAACTGGCTTTCCAGCTTGTTGATGATGGAAGTCAGAGCCTGTGCGGTCTTATCAATGTTGTAGATGACTCCTTTGTGGATAAAAGAAGAGGCATCCTCACGCGCGTAGGCCAGCACTTGTATGCTTCCGTCGCTGTTCTTCTTGCCGGCGATACCGGAAATCTTGGAAGAACTCAACTCGATAGCGGCGATAAATTCTGTTGTTGCCATAGATATATTTCTATTGTTTATATTTTAATTCTCTCGTTTCGTACAGATAATCTGATTACTAAATTCAACGTTAATACGGGAATATTTGTTCCATCCTACCTGATTTAAACCTCTTTCGTAGAAAGCTTTCACCCGTTCGAGCTTGCGCTCAAAGCCGTCCAGCTTACCGAGATAGATGATGTGGTCGCCCACACGGGGCACTAATTCCACATTCTTGTCCGACAGCACGTGTATCTGTTCGATCTGTGCGTCCCAGAACTTATTATTCTGCAAAAATACACCAAACTTATATAAATCCCTCATGGCAAACGACTTTTCTACTCTTCCGGTCACTATGGCAAGGTGAGCAACGCATTTTGCGTCGGGTGGCATCACGGTGCCTTTGTTGTCCAGATAGTAGTTTTCACCGTTTGCACTCATCACTCGCAGGATGGGGATGCGCTGGCTGACTTCCACACAGAGTATTCCACTGGGAGTCTTATAGCACTCCACTTCGTCGATCAGCGGATGTTTGGCGAGTTCCCGTTCCAATGTTTTGCTACGAATGCGATCCATAGGTTTGCCAACGGGATAAATACCTTTCTTTTCCAGCATACCCGAAACTTCTTTCTTGGTGATGAAGCCGGCATAAACTGTATCTTTGATAACCAATTCCATGTCACGACACACCTGTCCGGCAGGCTTCCGGTTGAAAGCCGTGATAGCTACCACCAGATAGGCGATGACGAGCAGCAGGACGATAGACAATAGAATTCTTTTCAGCATGTATGATTTATCAATTATGATTTATGATTTCTCAACTGTCAGTTACTCTGCCAATTGTTTTGCAATGGCAGGGACGTAGTTATCTATGTCTCCTGCACCTAAAGTAATCAGAACCTCGATCTTTTTCTGCGATAGCAGGTTCAGTATGTCTTCTTTCCTGCACATATATTTTTCAATGCCCGGACGCAGGTTGTCGTATATCAGCTGACTGGTGACACCGGGAATCGGTTGTTCACGTGCCGGATAGATATCTACGAGGATCACTTCATCGAGCAGGGACAAGCTGTCGGCAAATTCCTTGTAGAAGTCACGGGTACGTGTGTAAAGGTGTGGCTGAAAGATAGCTGTTATTTTCTTGTCCTGATATAGATCGCGGATAGATTTTACGCTTTGTGCGATTTCGGCAGGATGATGGGCATAGTCGCTCAGAAATACCACTTTGTCATTCTTGATTTTGAAGTCGAAACGGCGGTCTACTCCGCGGAAACTTGCCATGCCGCGTTTGATTTCCTCATCCGTAGCACCGTTGAGGTGGGCGAGTGCCATGGCTGCCACACCATTCTCTATATTGATGCTGACGGGAACACCTAATTGGATATCATTGATACGTGTATCAGGTGCCACGAAGTCGATAAATATCTCACCGTTCCCGATGCGGATATTTTCAGCATGGAAATCACCTTCGGTGCGAGCATAGGTATAAACTTTTACGCCGGATTGTACATCAGGCTTCAAAGCAATGTCTTTGTGAATGATCAATGCGCCGCCCGGTTGAATCAGGGTTGTATAATGACGGAAGCTTTCCAGATAGGCTTCTTCCGTACCGTAGATGTCCAGATGATCGGGGTCAGTAGCTGTAATGACACTCATGTACGGTGATAACCAATGGAAAGAACGGTCGAACTCATCTGCTTCGATCACTGTGTACGGACTGGACTGAGACAGTAGCAGGTTAGTTCCATAATTCTTGGAGATGCCTCCGAGGAATGCGGTGCAGCCTACATGTGACTGATAAAGCAAATGTGCGGCCATTGTGCTGGTAGTGGTTTTACCATGCGTTCCGGCTACGCACAGACCTTTGCTGCTGTGGGTGATTGTTCCCAGAACCTGGGCGCGTTTTTGTATTTCGAAACCGTTATTGCGGAAGTACACTAACTCGGCATGATCTTGCGGAACGGCCGGGGTGTATACGACTAAAGTTGTTTCCTTGTCCTTGCAATCTTCGGGGATCAGGCTTACATTTTCTTCATAATGTATCTGTGCACCTTCTGCGATAAGGTGTTCGGTCAGTTCGCTCGGAGTGCGGTCGTAACCAGCTACAAGTTTGCCCTTTGATAAGAAATAGCGTATCAGGGCACTCATACCGATGCCGCCGGCACCGACGAAATATACGGATTTGATGTTTTCTATATTCATTTTCTTATATTTTAATACTATCTCAATTCTCCTCCTCCCGGGAGGAGGAGAATTGGGATACTGCTGTTTATTCATTGAGATACTATAGTTTGTTTATCAGTTTCAATACTTCTTTTGCAATTATAGTTGCTGAGTCCGGCAGCGCCAACTTGGCAATGTTCTCGCTCAACGTTTTTAGTTTTTGTGCATCGGCAACCGTTTCGAGTGCTACCGGAATAAGATGCTTCATAGCATCTGCATCCTTCACGTAAATGGCGGCTTCCTTATCTACGAGGGCCAGTGCATTTTTAGTCTGGTGATCTTCTGCCACATTGGGTGAAGGTACCAGAATAACCGGTTTATTCAGCAGGCAGAACTCAGAGATAGATCCTGCTCCTGCACGCGAAATGACCAGATCGGCAGCCGCATACGCGCTTGCCATATCTTTAATGAAATCCGTCACATAGAGGTTCGGGATAGCTGAGATGCGTGGATTACGTACCGCTTCTCCGGTGGTGGTAGTGATGGCATCTTTCACTTGCTGAATGTATATCTTCCCGGTCTGCCAGATGAACTGAATGTCACCGTATGCTTTGATTGTATCCAGTGCGGCAATCAGCGTCTGGTTTATAGTACGCGCTCCAAGACTGCCACCCAGTATCAATATTGTTTTCTTCTCCGGATTGAAACCGAAAGAGGTCACGGCTGCTTCGCGACTCTGCTTATTTGCTAACAGATTCTGTCGAACCGGATTTCCTGTCATAATAATCTTATCCGCGGGAAAGAACTTTTCCATTCCATCATACGCTACACAAATCTTGCAGGCTTTTTGTGCCAGCAGCTTGTTTGTTACACCTGCATAAGAGTTCTGTTCCTGTATCAAAGTAGGCACTCCCATCATACCTGCTACTTTTAACGTAGGGCCACTGGCATAACCACCTACACCTACCGCTACCTGAGGATGAAACTCTTTCAGTATGCGGCGTGCCTTCAACTGGCTGCGGAGTAACTTTATAATCACTGCAAAGTTTTTCCATAAACGTTTACGGTCGAAGCCTGCCACGGGTAAACCGATGATTTTGTATCCTGCATCGGGCACACGTTGCATTTCCATCCGTCCTTCTGCACCTACAAAGAGGATTTCTGCATCGGGGCGTAGTTCCTTGATGGCATTGGCAATGGATACTGCGGGGAATATATGTCCCCCTGTACCTCCACCGCTTATGATAATGCGGGGAGCCTCTCCGTTATGACTTTTATTCATATCTTTCATACTTAATTTTATTGCAGGAGTAAAGGAGTTGTCACTCCGTTGTCTCCTACTCGAATTCTGCATCACTGTTCAGCACCTTTGCTGTTGGTTCGGCCGCTGTTTGTATCTCGCTATTTCCTTCTTCAACAGCAGCTTCCACTTGCATCGGTATCTGTGCGTCATGTTCTTTAATCTCTTCCAATTTGGCAGTATAGCGACTCACACTCAATATCATGCCGATATAGGCGCAGTTGATAAGTGTGGAGGTACCACCTTTACTGATAAGCGGCAGCGGTTGCCCGGTGACCGGTGCCAATCCTACTGCTACCATCATGTTAAATACGGCTTGCGATACAAGCAACAGCGCAATTCCTATGATGAGGAAAGCCGGAAACGTTCGGTCGCACTTCTTCGCTATACGCCCAACTCGTATCAGCAGGCAGACGTAGAGGAATACGACGAAAGCCCCGCCTATCAATCCCAATTCTTCCACAATAATGGCAAAGATAAAGTCAGAGAATGCCTGGCTCAGGAAGTCGCGCTGTACTGAGTTACCCGGTCCTCTACCTACAACATTGCTTGTGGCTACAGCGATACGGGCGTGGGCTATCTGGGCATCTTTGTCAATATCGAATTTGGCGGCAGGCACTTCTGTGTCATCCGTGAATTTCTCTATACGGGCACGCCATGTGTCAAAACGGTGCAGGAACGGTAAATCGCTATTCTTGGTCAGTACCAGGAATGCTACACCTATGATTGCTACTCCTGCCAAAGCACCGGCCAATATCAACAGTTTCTTTATTGCTACCCGTCCGATGAACATCATCAGAAAAACCACTCCGAAAAGCAAAGCCGCCGTCGGCATCTACTGTCCCCTGTCAACGAACACGTCATTCCATTTCAGCTTGATTATATCGCTGA
>OLVU01000095.1_pt1 | contig 72061 bp, 57 predicted proteins | sample 1673321 | NCBI WGS metagenome assembly OLVU01 (sample SAMEA3178942, study PRJEB25190) | human gut metagenome | biome: human gut; feature: human-associated habitat; material: faeces | place: Austria | collected 2013 | reverse complement strand
CTTTTATCATTTGCGTTCTCGCCGTTTATGAGTACTACAGGAATACCAGGGGCAATAAAAGCAGTCTGGATTTCAGTAGGATGCAGGATATTAATTGGTGTGGCAGCAGGATGGCTTTGGATTCTTTTTTCAAAACTGAAAGTAAATAGTATCATCGCACTTCCAATCGTGGGATTTGCAGGAGCAATGGTTAATACTATCACTGTAATGGGAAGTATCTATATTCTTTTTGCAAAACAGTATGCAGAAGCAAAAGATGTGGCAGTCAGTGCCGTATGGGGACTGGTAATGGGAACTGTTACAGCATCCGGAATTCCAGAGGCGATTGCAGCAGCAATTTTGGTTCTGGCAATCGGAAAAGTATTACTTGGTGTATTTCGAAAAATGAATATTGGAAATGTTGCGAAAGCAAATGTATAGAGGAAAGAAGACCTTCCGGCTCAAGAAAGAGAGCCGGGAGGTCTTCTTTTGCTATGTATTTATAAGAAAGAAGCTGCCAGTGACTGGTTCTGTAGATACGAAAAAACAGAAATTTTGCAAAAAAATAAAAAAATTGAAAAATTTTGTTGACAGATGTATGATTAATATGGTATAAATAATGAGTGCTCAGCGATGATGTACAACAAAATAGAATATAGGGGATTGGTCAAATGGTATGATAGGGGTCTCCAAAACCTTTGGTGGGAGTTCGATTCTCTCATCCCCTGCTCTTTAAAAACACCTGTTTAGGTGTTTTTTTATTTATAGTAATTTAAATTAAATTTTTATAAAGGAGAATTATATGAAAAAAACAAATAACAGCGTGCTTTCGCAATACCGGGGGGCGTTAATGGGAATATCCATCATATTGATTATAGTTTTTCATTTTACGGATGACTGTCATTATTACTCCTATCATTTTAGTGGCTGGATTTCCTTCTTTTGGAGATATATTTCATCATCGAGTGTGGATGCATTTTTATTCTTTTCTGGTCTGGGGTTATACTATTCCATGAAAAAAAGATCAGATGTTAGAAGTTTTTACATAAGAAGATTAAAAAGAATTCTGATTCCTTATTGCATCGTAGCCGTACCCTCTTATATTTTACTTGATGTCTGTGTAAATAAAACAGGATGGGGAGAAGCCATAAAAGACTTCACATTTATCACATTTTTCAGTAATGGAGACAGGCTTTACTGGTATATTGGACTTATGCTGTTATGCTATCTGATTTATCCCTATATCTTTCAGATTGTGGATAGCGCACGGGACGCAATAGATGGAGAGATCCGGCTGATTTCCATGGTAAGTGCTGTTACCGTATTGGCACTTGTAATTGCATTATATGAGAAAGAGGTGTTTGGAAATGTAAATATTGCTTTGCTTCGTCTGCCTGTTTTTATAGCGGGCTGTTTTTATGGCAGATCCAGCTATGAAAAAAGGGAAAGTTATTGGAAATGGTTGATTCTTTTTGCGTTATCCGGCTATTTGCTCACCATGCTTCCAAGTGGATCTCCTATTTTTGCAAGGTATGTGACTGGAATTTTTAATATCTCATGTTGTGCGGGAATTGCCTGGATCTTTTCCCAGTTATCTATGCGCCCGGTTATAAGAATACTGGAATGGTTTGGTGCTCATTCGCTGGAATTGTATCTGGTACATGTTACCATACGAAAATTTATGAAGGGAGCAGCATTTTATACATGCCGTCTGCGTTACGAACTGGTGTTGGTATGCAGTTCCATTGTGATTGCATGGATACTTCAGATCCTTGTCCGGTATATAACAGATCATTTGCTTAAGGAAAAGAGGTAAGACCTATGACCCTACAGCAGTTACATCAGGTAATTACGATTGCAGAAAGCCGCTCCATGAACGAAGCATCCCGAAAACTGTTTGTCTCACAGCCCAATCTGTCTGCGGTTGTGCGCGAACTGGAAGAAGAAACAGGAATCACCATTTTTATCCGGTCAAACCGCGGAATCGTGCTTACACCGGAGGGAGAGGAATTTATCGGATATGCCAAGCAGGTCGTGGAGCAGTATCATTTGCTGGAATCCCGTTATATTTCGTCTGCATCCAAAAAGAAATTTTCTGTGTCCATGCAGCATTATACCTTTGCGGTCAAGGCATTTGTGGAAGTGGTCAAGGCTGTCGGAATGGAAGAATATGAATTTGCCGTGCATGAGACACAGACGAATCAGGTAATCGAAAATGTGCGTAACATGAAAAGTGAGCTGGGAATTCTCTTCCTGAGCAAATTTAATGAAGCAGTACTCCAGAAACTTTTCAGGGAAAATGATGTGATTTTTGAAGAACTGTTTACCTGTGACACCTATGTATATCTGTGGAAAGGACATCCGCTGGCACAAAGGGATGTAATTTCCATGAAAGAACTGCAGGAATATCCATGTCTGGTGTTCGAACAGGGGAAAAATAATTCCTTTTATTTTGCCGAAGAGATGAAAAGTACCTATGAATATAAGAAGATGATCCATGCGGATGACCGGGCGACCATGCTGAATCTGATGGTTGGTCTGAATGGTTATACACTCTGTTCCGGGATTATCTGTGAAGAATTAAACGGTAATGATTATGCGGCAGTGCCGCTGGCAGAGAGCGAAAAGATGCGGATCGGCTATATCCGGCACAAGGGGATAAAGGTCAGTCCGATCGGAGAATTATATGTGGATATTCTGAAAAAAAGTGGGAAACCACTTTGATAAAAATAGTTTTCATCAAAAAATGCTTGTTTTGGTCATTGGAAAGGCAATTTTTTGGAGAAATTGCATAAGATAGCAGGTATAAATATAAATACACGAAAAAAAACGGTAAGAATCTGATGGAAACGGTTGCGCGATTACCGTCATTATGCAGGAAAAACCGGAGAAATGCGAAGTTTGCACAACTTTGACAGATGAGAAAAAAAGTGGCATAATCTTTTCTAAACTTGGGGATGATAATAAAAGTATGTTGTTTAAAGGTAGAAAGAGGTGTTGGATTATGTATGAAACTGTTAAAGTAATTCGGTTATCAGATATGGATGAAGTTAAGGATTTTGTACGTGCAGCGGGTGGTTGTGATTTTGATATTGATGTAAAATGTGACAGAACATTCATTGATGCAAAGTCATTGCTTGGTATGATTGGACTTGGTGTAAAAAAGAATCTTCAGGTTTGCTACGGTGGAAAGAATGAAAATTTCGAAAACGTAGTTGCTAAATTTGCAGTGGCATAATACAATTATAATATCGTGACTATGGAACTTTAAGTCCCGCTCCGTATTCCGGAGCGGGGCTTTTTATTGTAAAATAATGGAACAAATAAAAACCCGCTTCATACAACAGGAAAATACCCGCGGGAGAAAGGAAGTGTACATGCAGGAATTACATATATCTGTGAGAAATCTGGTAGAGTTTATTTTCCGGGCAGGAGATATCGATAATCGTGCCGGAAAGCTGGCGAGTGCAGAGGCCATGATGGAAGGCAGCCGTATCCACCGGAAAATTCAAAAAAGCATGGACACCTCCTACCAGGCGGAAGTACCGCTGAAAATTGAATGGAAAGCCAACGATTACGTACTGGTCGTGGAAGGACGTGCAGACGGAATCGCCTATGGAAAATTTCAGCCGGATCTGCCGGCTGCGACGGAGTCTGTGCTGCAACCGGAGATGGAGTTTGCGGCGGAAATCCCTCCGGAAGAAGAAATCAGCTTCATCGATGAGATCAAGGGTGTATATAGAAACGTTGCGGCAATGGAACAGCCGGTCTACGTGCATAAAGCCCAGGCAATGTGCTATGCATATATCTATGCGAAACAGAACCGTCTGGAGCGGATCGGCGTGCAGATGACCTACTGCAATCTGGATACCGAGGAAATCCGGTATTTCCGGGAGATTTATACATTTGAGACACTGACCGTGTGGTTTGGCCATCTGATCGAAGATTATCGGAAATGGGCAGACTGGCAGATCGCATGGAAAAAACAGCGGCAGGAGAGTATTCATACACTCGAGTTTCCATTTCCCTACCGGCAGGGACAAAAGAAGCTGGTTGCCGATGTTTACCGCACCATTCTGCGAGGGAAGAACCTGTTTATCGAGGCACCGACCGGAGTGGGCAAAACAATTTCCACAATCTTTCCGGCGGTAAAAGCAGTGGGAGAAGGGCTGGCAGACCGGATCTTTTATCTCACGGCAAAGACCATCACAGCAACTGTGGCAAAAGAAACGTTCGCACTGCTGGAAGAACAGGGATACCGTGCCAAAGTCATCCAGATCACAGCCAAAGAAAAACTCTGTCTGTGTGAGGAGATGGACTGCAACCCGGTAAACTGTCCATATGCAAAGGGACATTTTGACCGCGTGAACGATGCGGTGTTTGATCTCTTGCAGAAATCCAACCTGTTTACCAGAGAGGAAGTTTTAGCGCAGGCGAAAGAATATCAGGTGTGCCCGTTTGAGATGAGTCTGGATGTGGCAACCTGGGCGGACAATATTGTCTGTGATTACAATTACGTATTTGATCCGAATGTATATCTGAAACGCTTTTTTCAGGAGGGGATAAAGGGAGACTATCTGTTCCTGGTGGATGAGGCACATAACCTCGTGGATCGCAGCAGGGAGATGTACAGTGCCGATCTGTACAAAGAAGACGTGCTTGCAGTGAAGCGGATCATGAAAGCGCACAGCCGTACGATCTGCCGTATCCTGGACAAATGCAACAAAGCCATGCTGGAAATGAAACGTGAGTGTGAGCACTACCAGATTCTGGACAGTGTGGGAACGTTGACCTTCCACCTTATGCGGCTGGCCTCCCAGATGGATGAATTTTTGGAAAAACCGCGGGAATTTCCGGAGAAGAAAACGGTGCTGGATTTTTACTTTGCGCTGCGCAATTTCCTGAATATCTATGATCTGGTGGATGACCATTACGTGATCTACAGCCAGATGACGGAGGAAGGTCAGTTCCGGATCCGGCTCTTTTGCGTAGATCCGTCGGTCAATCTGCAGAAATGCATCGATAAAAGCAATTCCACGATCTTTTTCTCCGCAACGCTCCTGCCGATCGGATACTACAAGCGGCTACTTTCCACGGACGAGGATAACTATGCCATTTATGCGCAGAGTACGTTTGCCCAGACACAGAGACTTCTCGCATTTGGCCGGGATGTGAGCACAAAATATACGCGGAGGAACAGAAAAGAATACGAAAAAATCGCGGACTATATCGGTGCAGTCACAGAAGCACAGCAGGGAAATTACATGGTGTTTTTCCCGTCTTACCGGCTGATGCAGGATGTATATGAGGTCTTTGCCGGGAAGGCGGCCGATTCGTGCGAGATTCTGATGCAGCATAGTAATATGAAAGAACACGAAAGAGAAGCGTTTTTGGAAGAATTTGAAAAAGAGCGCCAGGGGACACTCGTTGCGTTCTGTGTGATGGGAGGAATTTTCGGGGAAGGAATTGATCTGAAAAACGACCGGCTGATCGGTGCCATCATCGTGGGAACCGGACTTCCGCAGGTCAGCGATGAACGTGAAATTTTAAAGAATTATTATGATGAGCGGGGATTGTCCGGATTTGACTATGCGTTCCGCTATCCGGGAATGAACAAAGTCCTGCAGGCAGCAGGGCGCGTGATCAGGACCAGCGAGGACCGCGGCGTGATCCTTCTGCTGGATGAACGTTTCCTGCAGCGCGAATATGGAGCGCTTTTTCCGAGAGAATGGGAAAAGAGAAGCGTCTGTGGTCTGCCGCAGCTGCGGGAAGAAGTGAGCCGGTTCTGGTCAGACGTCCGGGAGGAGCTTTAAAAACTCTTCGGTGGAGGCAGAAACCGGAAGGGTAGGGTTTAACGAAGCCACCAGCTGCCGCTGCGGGATCGTTTCCTGCGTGCGGACGAGAAAGAGATCCTCCGGCTTGTGTTTCAGACAAAAATCCGGGATAAAAGCAATTCCAAGACCGATGCGGGCCATGTCAATGAGCAGATCGTTGCTGCTGAGCTCTACCTGAGGCAGCAGTTCCAGCTGATGCTGCAGGAAAATGTGGTGCAGAAACTCACTCGTTGTGCTCTTGCGGTCTAACATCATGAGCGGATAGGTGCCAAGCTCCGAGAAAGGAACGATGCGGTCCGCCAGATCAAAATATGCCGGATTGGCGACGAACACATCCGAGAAAGAGCCAACCGTTTTCTGAATATAGGAAGGATTCAGATGCGGGTTTGGAAAATTTGTGATAATCAGATCTACCCGGCGCTGCTCTAACAGGTCTACACAGCCCATCGAGCTGGCATTGGTGATTTTAATCGGAACATCCGGGAATTTCCGATGGAATTTCTGCAGATACGGCAGAAGAAAATAGCGGCAGATCGTGTCGCTGGCACCGATATGCAGCTGTCCTAAACCAAGAGAGCCGGATTCTAAAAGCTGGCTTTCGCCGCGTGAGATCAGATTCATGGCAGGTTCCACATGTTTCAGAAGCAGAGCACCGGCAGGAGTCAGCTGCACTTTTTTTGTGCTGCGGATAAAAAGCGGCTGTCCCAGCTTGCGCTCTAATGTTTTGATAGACTGGCTGACCGCTGACTGGGAGATAAAAAGCTTCTTACTTGCATCCGAAAATGAGAGAGAGCTTGCAACATAATAGAAAACCTTGTATAATTCATAATTGATATCCATCGATCATATCCTCAGTAGTATAGTATAGTATAGGATATATTATATACCTTTCACAAAGGAGAGAAAAGGAGATTATCATGAAAAAGGGAATTTTGAAAACCTTATGCGGATTGATGGCGGCACTCATGCTGCTTGTGTTCGCAGGAACACCCGTTACAACTCAGGCAGCAAAACTGCCATATTACATTAAAATCAATCGTCAGCAGAACTGTGTGACCGTATATGCACTTGATTCCAAAGGCAAATATACCAAACCGGTCAAAGCATTTGCCTGCTCTGTCGGTGTCAACAATGCCACTCCGGCAGGAACATTTTCGATTCCGGCAAAATACCGCTGGCATACACTGATGGGCGGTGTGTACGGACAGTATTGCAGCCGTATTCACGGTGGTGTGCTGTTCCACTCTGTGTTTTACAGTTCACAGGACCCGAGCAGGCTGGCATACAATTCTTATAACCGTCTGGGACAGACGGCATCCCACGGATGTGTCCGTCTGAATGTGGAAGATGCCAAGTGGATCTATGACAACTGCCCGGTAGGAACCAAAGTAACCATCTATGACAGCAAAGATCCGGGACCGCTGGGCAAACCTACCCCGATCCGTATTGATGTAAACAGTCCGTACCGCGGATGGGATCCAACCGATCCGGATCCGAGAAATCCATGGCTGAAACTTCGCCCGACGATTAAGGGAATCAAGAATAAAACCATCGAGAGAACAAACAGCAAAGTAGATCTGAAAAAGGGTGTGAAAGCTACCGATTACAGAGGTAAGACCCTTAAATTTACCGTTTCCGGAAAAGTCAATGCGGCAAAGACCGGAAAATATAAGATTACATACACCGCAAAAGATGCCAAAGGAAACAAGACCCAAAAGAGCATCATAATTACCGTAAAAGATACGAAAGCACCATCCATCAGCCTGAAGCGAAAGACACTGACCTACAATGAAGCCGTTTCCAAAGAAAAACTGGTTTCTGCAATTAAGGCAGATGTAGTGGCAAAAGATCTGGGCAAAAAACTTGCGTCAAAATATGTTTTCGTGGATGCCAGAGAAGCACATAAGGCAGTTACCGCTATGGAAAGAGGAACCTATGGAACTTATAGCGTGACCGTATATGCCAAAGATACGGCAGGAAATAAATCCAGAAAGCTGAAAGTAAAGATTAATTTTGTAAATCCAAACCCGGGTACCGATCAGCCGGAACCGGACATTCCGGGCGTTGTAACGGACAGTGCAATTACCGTACAGTAATTTCATAAGAACAGGTAATAGATATCGTAAGCGATATTAATTTTACTTAATTGTCAACCCATGATACAATAACATAAAGATCAATAGAATGCCCCCGAATGCAGGGGGCATTCCGTTTCGCAAAAGAAGGAGGTAAATCCAATGGGCAATGTACGTCGTGTGTACGTAGAAAAGAAACCGGATTTTGCCGTAAAGGCAAAGGAATTAAAACATGAGGTAAAGCATTATCTCGGAATCGCTGCAGATCAGGTGCGTGTTCTGATCCGTTATGATGTGGAAAATGTATCGGATGCCACTTACCAGAAGGCATTGCAGACGGTATTTTCCGAGCCGCCAGTGGATGATATTTATGAGGAGAACTTTGACGCAGAAGGCGGAAACGTATTTTCCGTAGAATTCCTGCCGGGACAGTTCGACCAGAGAGCGGATTCCGCAGAGCAGTGCGTGAAGCTTTTAAATGAGGATGAGGAGCCGATCATCCGCAGCGCGACGACCTATGTGATCAAGGGTGACATCACAGAGGATGAGTTAGAGGCGATCAAAAAGTATTGTATCAATCCGGTAGATTCCCGTGAGACCGGTATGGACAAGCCGGATACCCTCGTACAGAATTTCGATGAGCCGGCAGACGTGGCAGTTTTCGACGGATTTATCGACATGGCAGAAGCACACTTAAAGGAACTGTACAGCTCTTTAAATCTTGCCATGACCTTTAAGGATTTCTTACATATCCAGAATTACTTCAAAAATACCGAGAAGCGGAATCCGTCCGTGACAGAGATCCGCGTGCTTGATACTTACTGGAGTGACCATTGTCGTCATACCACCTTCTCGACAGAACTTAAAAATGTGAAGTTTGATGAAGGATTTTATCAGGCACCAATCAAAAAAACTTACGAAGAATATCTTGATACCCACAAGAAACTGTATGCGGGACGCGATGACAAGTTTGTCTGCCTGATGGATCTGGCACTGCTTGCCATGAAACGTCTGAAAAAAGAAGGAAAACTTGCAGATCAGGAAGAATCTGACGAGATCAATGCATGTTCCATCGTGGTACCGGTGGAAGTAGATGGAAAGACAGAGGAGTGGCTTGTAAACTTTAAGAACGAGACACACAACCATCCGACCGAGATTGAGCCGTTCGGTGGTGCTGCTACCTGTTTAGGCGGAGCCATCCGTGATCCGCTTTCCGGAAGAACTTATGTGTATCAGGCAATGCGTGTGACCGGAGCCGCAGATCCGACCGTATCCGTAAAAGATACGATTGCGGGCAAGCTGCCACAGAAGAAGATCGTGCGTGAGGCAGCCAGAGGTTACAGCTCTTATGGAAATCAGATCGGACTGGCAACCGGATATGTCAAAGAAGTTTACCATCCGGATTATGTAGCAAAACGTATGGAGATCGGTGCTGTCATGGGTGCCGCACCGAGACGTGCCGTACAGAGACTGACATCTGATCCGGGAGATAAGATTATCCTTCTGGGCGGACGTACCGGACGTGACGGTATCGGTGGAGCAACCGGATCTTCCAAGGCACATAACACACAGTCTACGTCTGTATGTGGTGCCGAGGTACAGAAAGGTAATGCACCGACTGAGCGTAAACTGCAGCGCCTGTTCCGCAGAGAAGAAGTCAGCCATATTATCAAAAAATGTAACGATTTCGGTGCCGGCGGTGTATCGGTAGCCATCGGTGAGCTTGCAGACGGACTGCGCGTGAATCTGGATAAAGTACCGAAGAAATATGCCGGTCTGGATGGAACGGAGATTGCAATCTCCGAGTCTCAGGAGCGTATGGCAGTGGTTGTCGCTCCGCAGGATGTCGAGCAGTTCCTTGCTTATGCAAAAGAAGAAAACCTTGAAGCAACCGAGGTGGCAGTTGTTACCGAGGAGCCGAGACTGATCTTAGAGTGGAGAGGAAAAGACATTGTCAATATTTCCCGTGCATTCCTCGATACCAATGGTGCGCATCAGGAAGCAGATGTCGAAGTCGAGATGCCAAAAGAGGAAGACAACTTCTTTAAAAAGATCGAACTTCCGAAAGTTGCAGATGCATTACAGAAAAACGACAACAAATCAGCATGGCTTGCCATGCTTGCGGATCTTAATGTATGTTCCCAGAAGGGACTTGTCGAGATGTTTGACGGTTCCATCGGTGCGGGAAGTGTCTACATGCCATACGGCGGCCGCTATCAGCTGACCGAGACACAGAGCATGGTTGCCAAACTTCCGGTTCTGAAAGGAAAATGCGATACCGTAACCATGATGTCCTACGGATTTGATCCGTACTTATCCTCCTGGAGTCCATACCACGGATCGGTATATGCCGTACTGGAATCCCTTTCCCGTATCGTGACCGCCGGTGGTGACTACAAGAAAGTACGCTTCACCTTCCAGGAGTATTTCCGCAGAATGAGTGAAGATCCAAAGAGATGGAGTCAGCCGTTTGCAGCACTGCTCGGTGCATTTGATGCACAGATCGGTTTTGGCCTGCCGTCCATCGGTGGAAAAGATTCCATGTCCGGAACCTTTAACGAGATTGACGTACCTCCGACACTGGTTTCTTTCGCAGTCGATGTGGCAAGAGAAAAAGACGTGATCACACCGGAACTGAAAGAAGCAGGAGATAAGCTGGTACTCTTTACGATCGAAAAGAACGCGTATGATCTGCCGGTATATGAGCAGGTGATGAAACTGTATGACAAGATCCATGAACTGATCGGCAAGGGGGCAATCCGCAGTGCCTATGCATTGGACGGAAAAGGTCTGGCAGCAGCAGTCAGCAAGATGGCATTCGGTAACAAATTAGGTGTAACCATCGCCGATGATGTGACTGCAGAAACCTTATTTGCACCGGGATTCGGTAATATTGTTGCAGAAGTAAAAGAAGAGTTTCTTCCTATTATAAAAGAAGCATCCGCAGTCGTTGTCGGAGAAGTCAACGATGCACAGAAATTCGTATACAAAGACATGGCTCTTTCCATGGATGAAGCACTCGATGCATGGCAGGGAACACTCGAGCGTGTATTTCCAACCCGTGCGACCGAGGATAAAGAAAAAGTACAGAGTGACGTATACGATACAAAGAACATCTATGTATGCAGAAACAAAGTTGCAAAGCCGACCGTATTCATTCCGGTATTCCCTGGAACAAACTGTGAGTACGACAGTGCGAAAGCGTTTGAGCGTGCAGGTGCCAATACAATTGTAAAAGTATTCAAGAATCTGAGTGCAGCAGACATCCGTGATTCTGTCGATGAATTTGTCAAGGCAATCAACCAGTCACAGATCATCATGTTCCCGGGTGGATTCTCCGCAGGAGATGAACCGGAAGGATCTGCAAAGTTCTTTGCAACAGCATTCCGGAATGCAAAGATGACAGAGGCAGTAGGCAGACTGCTGTCAGAACGTGACGGACTGGCACTTGGTATCTGCAACGGATTCCAGGCGCTGATCAAACTGGGACTTGTTCCTTACGGACAGATCCAGGCACAGAGTGCGGATTCCCCGACACTGACCTACAATACCATCAACCGCCACATCAGCAAGATGGTATATACCAAGGTCGTAACAAACAAATCCCCATGGCTGCAGCAGGCAAAGCTTGGTGCAACATACTGCAACCCGGCATCCCATGGAGAGGGACGTTTCGTAGCTCCGAAGGAATGGCTGGACAAGCTTTTTGCAAACGGACAGGTTGCCACCCAGTATGTCAATGAAGCCGGCGAGCCAACCATGGATGAAGAGTGGAATGTCAATGGTTCGTACATGGCAATCGAGGGTATCACTAGTCCGGATGGACGTGTACTCGGAAAGATGGCACACAGCGAGCGCCGCGGTGAGGCCGTTGCCATGAACATTTACGGAGAGCAGGATATGAAGATCTTCGAATCCGGAGTTGCTTACTTTAAATAGAATTGTTTATCTTCACGCGTAGTTTCACTCGAACTACGCGTGAAATAGTTTTAATAATAGAAAAAAGTGAAAAAACTCTTAAATGCTTAAGAAAATATTAAAGAATTTTTTCAATAAAATGTAATTTTGGTGTTGCAAAGATACAATACTTGGTGTATGATTGTCACGTAGAGTAGTTAAAAGAGTACTATAAATAGTACGACAAGTGATGAACTACTATCGAGGCTATGGAAACTGGAACTTGTTCCAGACAGACCTTACAATTACAGATACATATTAGAAATATAAGTCATCGGAACCTCAGCTTGTTGATCTTGATGCTGGACAATCAACGTTGATATCACACTCTACGCCGACGTCTGATGTGCGAAAGTTTCTGGTCATTTATGATTTGTGTGTCTGTAGATGAAACTGACGATGGACTTAACAGTAAGACCGAGGAAGGTCAGTGGAGGCAATTAGCGAGAACATTGGATTGGAAAAATCGTCCGCAGCGGTTTGAAAGAGAAGATGAAGGAACTTAAACGTGCAGGGTTAAACGAGTAGAAGAGATGGAAGTTAGTCAAAAAGAAAGAGAGGAAAAAACATGAAATCAAGCAAAAAAGTGTTAGCTTTTGCTCTCGCTGCAGCTATGGTTGTAACAGCAGTTCCTGCTACAAACGCACAGGCAGCTTCTACAGCAAAGCTTAGCGCAAAAAAAGCCACAGTTTATTCTGAGGGCTACAAGACAGTTACAGTTAAAACTCCAAAGTCTTGGAAGTCTGTTAAAGTAACTGCAACAAGCAACAAGAAGTCTGTTGCAAAAGTTAAGAAGACAGCAGCAAAGAAGATCAAGGTTACAGGTGTTAAGCCAGGTACCGCTAAAGTTACGGTTAAGGTAACTTACAAGACTTCTACAAAGAAAAATGCTAAGGCAAAGACAAAGAAGCTTACTTACACCATGAAGGTTGCTAAGGCAAGCGTTGCTTTATCTGGAGATTCAGCAGTAGCAGTTGGAAACACAACTAAGTTAACAACAACTAAGAAGGCTTCTTCAAGAGCTAAGATCACTTACACATCTAGTGATGATACAATCGCAACAGTTTCTGAAGACGGAACTGTAAAGGGTGTTAAGGCTGGTAAGGCTACAATCACAGCTAAGCTTACAATTGGTAAAGATACAGCTACAGCTACTCAGGAAGTAGAAGTAAAGAACTATGTTCTTTCTACAGTAGCACAGAACAAGTTAACAGAGCTTACAGCTACTGTTACTGGCAATACAAAGAATCTTAAGGCTTCTGATTTCACAGTAAAGAGTGAAGCAACAAACGTTGTTTACCCGGTATCTAAGGTAACAGTTGATTCTAAGGACGCTTCTAAGGTTACATTAACTCTGTTCAGTGAGTTAAAGGATGCAGCTACATATGATGTGACTCTTGATGGAATCACAAAGACATTCGTAGCTTCTGATGGAAAGGTTGCTTCTATCGCACTTGATAAAGCTACAATCCCATATGCTACTGAGACAGAAGTTAAGTTAGTATCTAAGGATGCTAATGGTGTTATTGTAAAAGAGCTTAAGTATGGCGAAGCTGATGCTAGCTATGATTTTACAATCAATACAAACGGAAACGGTTATACAAACGGTTCTAAGTTATACTTAAACAAAGTTGGCGATACAGCTACAGCTGAGATCACATACAAGACAGGTAAGTATGATCAGAATGGTAAGCCAGAAGGAAACATTGGGCCAAACAAGGTTACAATTACTGCTACTGCTCAGTCTGAGATCAACAACTTTGCTGTAAGAATTGATGATTCTGCAAAGAAGTTTGACAAGGCTAAAGATACAAATAAGATTGCTGTAAATGAGACAAAGGTTGCAATGTTCAAGATTCAGAATGCTGATAATCAGGAAATTTCAGACTACAGCAAGTATACATTTGAATCATCTGACAAGTCTGTATTAATGCTTGCAAGTAATAAAGTTGGAACTAACAATTCTATCGGAATTACAGCATTAAAGAATGGTACAGCTTATATTCTTGTTAAAAAGGATGATAAAGTTGTAGGTTCTGTTGCAATTGATATTGTAGCTGAAAGAGCTGTTGCAACTCTTGACGTAGATAAAACAGATGTTACCCTTTCAAAAGATTTATCAAATGATACAAAGAAAGTAAATGTTACTTTAAAAGATCAGTATGGTGATAAATGGGGTGGCGATTATAATCTGAATGTTGAATGCCTTTCTACTGATGCTAAAGATGCTCAGGGCAATACTTTGACTGTAAATACTGTTAATGCTAATGCTTCAAGCAAATATTTCGCATTTACTGCAAAGACTGGCAAGGATGTAACATTCAATGCTACTGCTGAAAAAGGAAACTATGTTTATAAGATTTCTTATAAAAAGGATAATAAGGAAGTTGCCGCTAGAACAGTAAGTGTATCTGTTAAGAAAGCTGCTGATAATGCTGTTGTTTCTGCGTATCGTCTTGACATCGACAACAAAAATGTAGATATGAAAGTCGATAATGATAACAAGGAAAAAACAATCAATATTCAAATGATTGGTGTTGCTGATGGTGTTGACAAAGAAGTAGAAGCTGATGCTACCTTTACTGTAAAGAAGGCTGATGGAACTAAGATCTTTGTTGGAAATAAGACTGCTGAAACCACAACACATGCAGCTATTAGTGCTAAAACTGGTACATTAGTTGTTAAACCAGTTGTTATCAGTGGTAGTGCGCTGGCTGTTAAACAGCTTGATGCTGGAGAATATACTGTTATCGCAGAGAAGAATATTACTGAGAACGGAACAACAAAGACTGTTACTATTTCAACAACATTCACCATTGCTGATACTCAGGCTAAGGCTGAAGTAGAAGTGAAAAATAATACAGTAACAGCTGGTACTGTAGAAAGTATGTTAAAGAATGCTCTTATTGTAACATTTGATGGCAAGACTTATACATCTGTTTCAGGTATAACCGAGAAAGATGGTAATTTAGAAATTGGTGAAGTAGAAGCTACTCTCAATGATGGTACTAAGATTAAGAAAGATAATAACAATCTTAATACTAATATTGTTGCTGGAAAATATTTCACAGTTACTAAGTTAACTGTAAAGGTTAATGTAGCTACTGGTATTGATACATATGTTACAGTAACCGTACCTGGTACAATTACAGCTAAATAGTTTAGACTGAATTAAATTTATTCATCTAACCTTAGAACCCCAGACGATTTTCGTCTGGGGTTTTTCTACAAAATGCCAGTTATTTGCCAGGATTATAATGTTGCATCTGCATCTTTACCAGAAATTGTAAATGTGCATGTTCTAACATCAATTTTATCTTTGTTCTTTTTCAATGAGGATTTTGGAATAGAGATGGTATAACTTTTGCTCTTATAACTATTTATATTTATGGTATAAGAATTCTTTTTGAAACTTGCCACCACATTTTTCTTCGAATCTTTAACTGTGATTTTTAATTTCGGAATTTTCGTGAGTTTTCCATAACTATTATTTGCAACCATAAACTTAACAACTAAATTACCTTTATTATCAAAATGAGCAGAATAAACTTTTAAACCATATTGATTATATGTGGTATCACTGATGGTAAGCTTTTTCCCACTGTATTTATTTGATTTAACAGATACATTACAAATAAGCTTCTTTCCATTTGTAAGTTTAACCGTAACTTTTGTATTACCCTCTTTCTTTCCGGTAACTTTTCCACTATTCGTTACTGTAGCAATTTGCTTATTGGCAGAGCTGCAACTCTTAATTTTTCCACCATCTACTTTAATCGCCGAAGTAAATCCCTTTGTAACCAATAGTTTTGTGTTTTTTAATACAGGGTCCGGTGAGATTTTACTTACAGATAACTCATAATTAACTTCTGCCTCAAAGTTAAGTTCTAAAATATAATCTCCTGATGCAAGATTCATAATATGTGTATACTGATAAATACCAGTATTCTGATGATATTCCCATCTTGGATCTGCAGAGGAAAGAGTATCTGTTACGATTGAACTTTCATCCATTTTATTTTTTATACTAATGGTAACTGTAGTACGTTCATTATTTTTTAAGTCAAAGTAAATATCAGATGCCTTTGCCAGACTGAAATTATAGCGAATCGGAAAATTTGGTCTTGCTGTGCTGACTTTATGTAACAAATTAATATATTTATTGGTTGCGGCATTCGTTGAAACGGTATTGCTAAAAATAGCTGAAATAACCAGTAATAGCGAAAGGATAAGACAGCTCAATTTTTTTAAACTAAACTTTCTCATAATAAGATCTCCTATTTCAAATATACAAAAAGCAGGCTGCTGCATAATGCAGCAGCCTGTTTTCGTATGCTGTAATAAACTTTATAAAATTATATTATTTAAGTCCACCACAAACTGCGACCTGATCATTTACTGGAACCTTAACACAAACTTTGTTTGGTGAACCAGAAATTGTAACGTAGAGATCAACTGTCTTAACAAAAGCTCCACCGTTTGCAAGTACAGTACCATCTACATCTGCAACATCAGTAATAGTCTGTTTTACACCATCGTAATATACTTCTACTAAATTTGAATTTGTAAAAGCAGTTTTAACAGTATTTGAACCAAAGTCATTAGTGATAAACTTATAGCTTACTAATGTATCCTGAGTATCTTCAATAGTAAAGCTTCCAGATACAGTAACAGGCTTCTTGTTTGTTCCATAATCACTGTAGAACTCAGCAGTTACAACATAAGTACCCTTATCGATGTTCTTCTTGAATCCAGCAGTAGATGAAGCTAATGTATCAATTGTAAGCTTATTTCCAGAGACAGATGCATTGCTGCTAATAGCTGCACATGTTGTAGCAGAAGCAGCAGTTCCATCACTTGGGTTATTTCCTACTACAGCAATTGTCTTTCCTGCAGAAGTCTTAACAGTATATTTAACTGGAGTAGAAGCTGCAAGAGTATCTAATGCACCACCATTTGCCATTTCAGCAACATCAACTGTGATGTCATAATCAGACTCAGTTACAGTACCTGTACCAATAGTAGTATTTACTTTATTCTGATTGAATTTTAATTCATAAGCCTGTGTAGCGGCTGTTTCAACAAGTGTTACTGTAAAGCTTCTTGTTAACTCTTTATCGCCATTCTTTAAAGTAACCTTATATGTATAAGATCCCTTCTTGAAAGAAGCAGTTGAAGCGAAGTTTCCAGCTACAGAGATTGTTGCCTTCTTACCACTAGGAGTAATTGTTGGAAGGGCGCTAGCAGCTGCTGTCTTTGAAGCATCATCTGGTGCTCCGATGCACTCGATTTTAGCACTGTCAACAGTCATATCATCATTGTACTGATCTTTAATAACAGCGATTGCTGACTCAGTTACAGTCTTTCCTCTAACAACTGTTACAGTTGTCTTATCGAGATTTACAGAAGTTGCAACCGGCTTAGCTTTAACATTAACAGCAACTGTACCTACAACCTTATCATCTTTCTTGATTACAATATAGGTCAGTCCTTCGCTAACACCATTAACTGGTACAGCAACTGAACCTACTTTTGCGCTTGTTCCAGATGCCTTAGATAAAGGTGTGTTAGTTACAAGTAATTTAGTTTTATCTGCAGACTCTACAGAATAATCACCATAATTGCTGATTTCTGTTCCATCATCTTTTAAAATGCAGAAATATGCATTTTTTACAGCTCCGATTTTAACATCATTGTTAGCTTTGAAAGAAGTTGCTGACCATGCAGGAGTGTTATCTGCGATTGTCACCTGGAAGTTATAGTTTACAAGGCTTGGATCAACAGCAGTAATTGTAAATGTCTGCTCGATCTTTCCAGTCTCATTACCATCAGTTCCAAATGTACCTGTATGATAAGTAAGCTTTACATTCATAGTATCGCCAACAGCTGGAAGATAAACGCCAGCATCCTCAGCGTAACCTTTTGAGATTGTAAGTTCTGTAGATACCTGTCCCTTTGCGCTGTTTGCATTTGTAATTGGGAATTCTCCAATCACAACACCATTAGCATCCAAAGACTGAGCCTTAACTTCTGTCTTCTCTGCAGCTGGAACCTGTAATCTTGTCAGTCCAACATTTGCAACAGTACCATCAGTAGCTGTAAACTTCTGAGTTGTGCCATCAAATACAACATTGTATTCCTTAGCATCCTTCATATCAACGAAAGTATCAATTGTAACTTTTGTCTTATCTGTCTTGTCAACAGATACAGCTTTTACAGGTACAGTAGCATTTGTAGCTGTATTTGTGATTGTAAAATCTGTAGCCTTAAGATCCTTTGTATCACCAACAACAGTAGCTGCAAGCTGATTTACCTTGTTCTGCTTAACTGCAGTAAGAATTGCTTTCTTAACTTCTACATCCTTAGTAGTTGTGGCAGAATCCTTACCAACGGTAATCTTAGCTGTGATTGTTGCCTTACCAGCCTTAACACCAGTTACTGTACCGTCAGCTGCTACTGTTGCAATAGAATCATCGCTTGATGTGTAAGTAATCTTAGCTCTTGAAGAATTTTTCTTAGTATTTGTTAACTTAGTTGTGCTTCCAATAGCTACTACTGAATCTCCAGATAAAGCAACGCCTACCTTAGCAACTTTCATTGTGTAAGTAAGTTTCTTTGTCTTTGCCTTAGCATTTTTCTTTGTAGAAGTCTTGTAAGTTACCTTAACCGGAAATATGGATGGTATTTTGCGTGGAAGTGTTGGAAATACTGGGTTTGTAAATAGCAGTTGATGCAAAATTATTGCTACAAGTAACACGTAATCAACATATAAGAGACTGGCAAGTGACAAAAATGAGGAACCACTTATAACGTAGAATATCAAATTTCGGCAACAGTACAAAACGGAATATGTAATACAAAAAGTGCCAGCATTCAGCAATAAATCGAATACTGACACTTTTGAGTGATCGCAAGTAAAGTTTTCCGTTCCTCGGAATATTCTTTTTTAGTTCCTCCGCAAGACCTTTTTCTTTATAACTCTTTGTTTTATATAGAATATGGGTTATTACAGATTATAGAAGCTTTCTTAACGTGATAGCAGAATCCACAGATTCTTTTTCCATTCCATCTGCAACTAACTGTTCCGGAGTTTTTCCTTCTTTCAGCTTTTGGACGATCTCAAGCAAGGTTTTCCGTTCTTCAGAACGACCTTTTGCTAGACCTTTTTCAATCCCTTCTGCTAGTCCTTCCTCCCGGCCTTCCTCGCGGAGGACATCTTCATATTTCTTTTCATCAAATTCAGTAAGACACATATCACACACCTCCCTGCGATGCTGTTCCAAAAAATCTCTGAGAATATTTTCCTCTATGCATTCCCTGACGGCAAGATCAATGGCTTCTTTTAATTCCATGGAATCCCGGTATCTTTTAATCTTTGCAACAAAGACCGCGTATTCATATAAAACGTGGCAGCTGTCCATGATGGACTCATTTTTCCCGCTGTTTATGTTAATCATTGTGGCTGTCCATTCATATTCACCAGCTCCGGTATCTGTTTCAAAGGCATCCGATAACCGCAGAGTCCTTCTTTCTTCTTCCATATCTTTTTCGCTTCCGTTGTAAAATACAATGTAATGAGGACGCGGAATTTTCAACAGATGCTTGCCATACAGCCGCTCGGACCGGTGAATCAGTTTCCGGTACAGATCCGCATAATACAAAAATCCACGGAGCGGCATATTCGGGTTATAGGAACTCTGATGTTCGTAAAGACTCAATGTTTTGTCAATCAGAAATGAAACATCATTTTTGTATTTCATGTAAATGACATCTTCCAGAGTTGTGTACTCCAGATCATCCGGATCGGTATATGAGGTATGATTTACCGCATTATACAGACTCAGGGCATTTTCCCTGTTTTCGCCAAACAGTTTCCGAAATACTGTATCCTTGTATTTTTTATTTACATGAATGTCATCATTTGTTTTTCCATGTTTTTTCAGAATTCCTTCCTTTATAATCTTTGGTCTATATAAAACATGGGTTATTACGGATTACAGAAGGTTTCTTAGCATGATAGCAGAATCCACAGATTCTTTCTCCATTCCATCTTCAACTAACTGTTCTGGAGTTTTTCCCTCTTTCAACTTTTGAACGATTTCAAGCAAGGTTTTCCGTTCTTCAGAACGACCTTCTTCTCGACCTTCCTCCCGGCCTTCCTCCCGGAGAACATCTTCATATTTCTTTTCATCAAATTCAGTAAGACACATATCACACACCTCCCTGCGATGCTGTTCCAAAAAATCTCTGAGAATATTTTCCTCTATGCATTCCCTGACGGCAAGATCAATGGCTTCTTTTAATTCCATGGAATCCCGGTATCTTTTAATCTTTGCAACAAAGACCGCGTATTCATATAAAACGTGGCAGCTGTCCATGATGGACTCATTTTTCCCGCTGTTTATGTTAATCATTGTGGCTGTCCATTCATATTCACCAGCTCCGGTATCTGTTTCAAAGGCATCCGATAACCGCAGAGTCCTTCTTTCTTCTTCCATATCTTTTTCGCTTCCGTTGTAAAATACAATGTAATGAGGACGCGGAATTTTCAACAGATGCTTGCCATACAGCCGCTCGGACCGGTGAATCAGTTTCCGGTACAGATCCGCATAATACAAAAATCCACGGAGCGGCATATTCGGGTTATAGGAACTCTGATGTTCGTAAAGACTCAATGTTTTGTCAATCAGAAATGAAACATCATTTTTGTATTTCATGTAAATGACATCTTCCAGAGTTGTGTATTCCAGATCATCCGGATTGGTATATGAGGTATGGTTTACCGCATTATAAAGACTCAGGGCATTTCCTTTGTTTTCGCCAAACAGTTTCCGGAATACGGTGTCCTTATATTTTTTATTTACATGAATGTCATCATTTGTTTTTGTCATTGACTGTCGGGATTCCTTTCGTTAAAATCCTTTGTTTATCTACCTATATTATAGCATATGGCACAAGGATTACAACTGAAACAATTTGTCACTTATCTGTTTCTTATGTGTTAATTGTGCGTTACTTGTAGCGCTAATATTGCCCCAAACTCTGTTTATAAATCCGGTATTTCCAACACTTCCGCGGAAAATACCATGCGTATTTCCGGTTAAGGTAACTTACAAGACTTCTACAAAGAAGAATGCTAAGGCAAAGACAAAGAAACTTACTTACACAATGAAAGTTGCTAAGGCAAGTGTTGCTTTATCTGGAGAGTCAGCAGTAGCAGTTGGAAGCACAACTAAGTTAACAACAACTAAGAAGGCTTCTTCAAGAGCTAAGATCACTTACACATCCAGTGATGAGACAGTAGCTACAGTAGCAGCTGACGGTACAGTAACTGGTGTTAAGGCTGGAAAAGCTACTATTACAGCTAAGTTAGTTATCGGTAAAGATACAGCTACCGCTACTCAGGATGTAGAAGTTAAGAACTATGTCCTTAAAAGTGTAAGACAGACAAAAGCTGGTGAATTCGAAGCAGTTGTTGATGGAAAGACTAGCAACATCTTGAAATCCGATATCACAGTAGCAAATGCTGATACAAAAGTTGTTTATCCTGTACAGAAAGTATCTGTTGATAAGAAAGATGCAACAAAGGTTACATTTAATACATTCTCTGGATTGACAGATGGTAAGACTTACAATGTTACTCTTGATGGAACTACATTATCTATGAATGTTACAGATGGAAAGGTAGCTAGTGTAAATGTAAATAAGCTTACTATTCCATATGCAACAGAAACAGAAATTAAGCTGGTTGCTACAGATGCCAATGGAGTAGTTCTTGATGATGTTGCTTATGGCTCTCAGGATGCTTCTAAGTATGATTTCACTCTTACAACCACTGATGGTTATATTGCTGGATCTAAACTTTACTTAAATAAAGTTGGTTCTGTTGCTACAGGTGAGATCACATATAAGAGTGGAAAATACACTGCAGATGGTAAGCCAGACGGCAATGTTGGACCAGTCAAATTTACTATTACTGCTGTAGATCAGGCAGCTGTCAATAATTATGCAGTACGTATTGGTACAGCTTCTGACAGAACATATGATTCTGCAAAGGACAACAACAAAGTTGCAGTAGAAGACACTGATAAGGCATATGCATACTTCAAGATTACTGATGCAGACGGAAATGAAGTAAGCCATTACAATGATTATACTGTAGAATCAAGTGATACAAATATTCTGTTAATTGCTTCTGGAAATGGTACAAAGCTTGATTTGAATGATCATGGTAAGTATAAGAATTATGTAGCTCTGGAAGGAGTAAAGCCAGGTACAGCTTATCTTATTATTAAGAAGAACAATGTTATTGTTGGATCTTTCGCAGTTTCTGTTGTTGAAAAGAGAAAGGTAGCAAGCATTGCAGTTGATAACAATTCTTTAACACTTTCTAATGCTGTAGTAAATAACAAAGTTGTAACTGCATCATTTAAGGATCAGTATGGTGATGACTTTGCTTATACAGAAGGTGGATTAAAGGTTACATGTTTATCTGTTCCTTCAGGATTAAAGACTAGCGATGTACAGGATAATAATGATTACTATACAGTAACTTCTTTACAGGGAAATAAGCAGAAAGTTACATTTAAGGGTGATTCTAGACGAGAAGGTACTTATTCTTACAAGATTGCGTATACAGACAAAAACGGAACAGAAGTTGTTGCACAGACTGTAACTGTTTCTATTAAAACTCCTGGAGATGACGGTAAATCTACATTATCATTTGATCTGGATATGTCTAGTCCAAAGGTAGATACAACCGTTACAAAAGATACTCCTTCACCGGCTACATATAATGGAGAATCAATTAACATTAAGGTTGCTGAACAGCATAATGGAACAACAAGCAAGTACTTAACAGTAAGTAGTAAGCTCGGTGATAACACAGATCCTACTAAACAGTCTACTGTAAAAGGTATTTATTACACTGTTAAAAAGGGTAATGATGTTGTATATGCAGATGGATATACTGTAAGCTCTACAACAGTTACAGCAGTAACCAATGCAGCGATTGATGTAAATAAAGTAGGTACTAATGTCCTTACTGTTGGTGCTTCTACAGTATCAGGATCTGCAATTTCTAAATTAGATGCAGGTACTTATCAGGTAACAGCTGTTGTCTATACATTACCTGCCGGAAAAGCAGATAGTGGAGATAACTATGTAAAGAAAACTATCCAGAAGTCTTTCACAATCGAAGATAAACAGGATATTGTAAAGGTTTCCTTCACTGGTAATACAGTAGATGTTGGTACTACAATTGAAGATGCACTTGCAAATCTTGTTGATTACTCTTATGATGGAGTAATTTACAATAAAGATAATACTCCAGTTCAGGTTGTAAGCATTGAAGGAACAACTAATGCTTATAATATTATTTCAAGAGTTAAGATTGATGGATCTAATTATGATACATTTAAGACCAAAGCTCTTGCTGCAAATACAACATTGAATGTAACAAAGATTACTGTATCTTTCACATATGAAGGATATACTCTTACCCAGACTGTTGCAGTCAATGGAAATCCATCTATTACAGCAAAATAATATGATGGTAATTAAATAAGTAACAGAAAAATCCGCGATATCAGTCGCGGATTTTTCGCTTTCAAGGAATAATGGACTCATAATCAAACAACAACTCCGAGAAACCTAAGTTTCCCGGAGTTGTTTTATTTACAGTTTAGTATTTTTCTTAAAGAAAACTAATCTGTATAATGTCCTTATTACCAGATTATAAATTACTGAATAGTAATTACAGTATTTGGTAAATCTACCTCAACATTTGTAGTAACTGATGTATCCGGAACTGCAATTTCTACAACAAGCTTTGTAACTGTGAAATTCAGCTGACCAGTTCTAAATGTTGCAGTTGTAATGTCACCGTTTACTCCAGCTACATTATTGATTGTTCCCTCAACTTTTCTGATTGCATTATACAAAGCAGAACCGGAAAGTTTATTTCCATTGTAATTTACTTCCTTAATTGCATGTACAAGAGCATCTTTAACTGAACCATTACCATCTGATAACTTCAGCACATTTGATGCAGTAAATTCTGGTGTAAATTCAACAGATGCTTTACCCTGACTATCAGTAACTACAAAGTTAGATGTATATATCTTTCCATCATATCTTGCAATTACTGTATATGATCCAGCATCAAGATTCTTTGTCTTGCAAGCTCCGCCAGAAACAACACTGATATTTAATGTGTATCCCTGCACATCAGCAAGATCAGTTGATGAACTTACTGCCTGATTATCAACGTTAATTGCAGCATTTGTCTTTACTGTTGCAGAAGTGTCAGTTGCTGGATTTGTAGCATTTCCTGTATAACCAAAGATAACTGTTCCATCAGCTTTCTTAACAGTATAAGTTACTTTTTTCCCACTATTATAAGTTGAAGATACAAGTTCATCATCAACACCGCCGGAAACACCATAAAGATTTGCTGTAATGTTTTTATTATCAGCAGTAGCAGATGTATCAAGATTTCCTTCTTTAACAGTAGTATCTACAGTTGCATTGTTAAAATCTACTCTATAAGTATCTACGCCAGTAGTGGTTGGTGCTGCTACAACAATCGTAAGTACCTGAGATACAGTGTTCTTACCATCTTTATTGATGTACTGAACATAATAATTGTATGTACCAATACCAGCGTTTAAAGCATTAACGGTTATATCCTTGCCGGATACTCCGGTTACTGTTGGTGCTGTTGTAAGGGTCTTACCATTTGAAGAATCTTTATATGTAACAGCAATTGAGCCACCGTTTCTGGACAAATCCCAATCATTACCATACTGATCCTTTAATGTTGCTTTAACAGTTCTAGTTGTGTTTGCTTTGTTAGAGATTGTAAGGTAGTTCTTATCCAATGTGATAGAAGCGACTTCTCTCTTAGCAACGACATCAATAGCTACAGATCCAACAATCTTGTTGTCTCTGTCTTTAAATAACAGATAAGCTGTGCCTACTTTAACACCTTTCAGTGCAATAGATCTAGTCTTATTGCTGTCTACAGTGATTGTGTTGTTTGCAAGCATCAGTACACTCTTATCAGAAGACTCAACAGTATATTTGTTATATACAGAATCAGAAACTTCCTTGCCGTCAGCATCTTTGATTTTAAAGTATGCTGTTACGTAATCAGTATCTTCTACTGCAATCTTGTTTGTATCCTTAGCCTTGTCAAATGACTTATGTGCTTTATCAATCTTTACAGCAAATTCGCTGACTGCAGACTGATCTACTGCTGTAATGGTCACTTTCTGTGCAGGGATATCATCAACCGGCTTACCATCTTTGTCATATTTTCCAGACTTGTATGAGATTTCTGCAACTGCAGTATCTCCAGCCTTGTTCAGATAAAGGTTGCTTCCACTTGTGTAACCATTTCCATTTGTATTGATGGTAAATGTATAAGAAGAATCAGCCTTTCCGTAAGGAAGTTCTTTGACAATTACACCATTAGCAGCCTTGGAAACTAATTTAATTTCCTTTTCTGTAGCATATGGAATTGTCTGTGGATCAACTGAAATAGATGTAACCTTTCCATCAGTAGCCTTGAAAGACTTTGTAATACCATCAAGTGTTACATCATAATCAGCAGCATCGCTGAGGTCAGCGAACATAGTCAGGGTAACTTTTGTTGTGTTCTTGGAATCAACAGCAATCTTTGATACCGGGTACTTAACATTTGTCTTAGGATTTACTACTGTAAAATCAGTTGCCTTAAGAGCTTTTGTATCTCCCGCAACATCTACAGTAAGCTCTCTAAGTTTTGACTGTGTTACACTGTTAAGGATAAATTTCTTTACTTCTACATCCTTAGTAGTTTCAGCTGAATCCTTACCAACGGTAATCTTAGCTGTGATTGTTGCCTTACCAGCCTTAACACCAGTTACTGTACCGTCAGCTGCTACTGTTGCAATAGAATCATCGCTTGATGTGTAAGTAATCTTAGCTCTTGAAGAATTTTTCTTAGTATTTGTTAACTTAGTTGTGCTTCCAATAGCTACTACTGAATCTCCAGATAAAGCAACGCCTACCTTAGCAACTTTCATTGTGTAAGTAAGTTTCTTTGTCTTTGTTTTAGCACTCTTCTTTGTAGAAGTCTTGTAAGTTACCTTAACCGGAAATACGCATGGTATTTTCCGCGGAACTGTTGGAAATACCGGATTTATAAACAGAGTTTGGGGCAAAATCACTTCTACAAGTAACACGCAAGCAACATACAAGAAGCGATTAAATCTGATTTATGGCTTCGACCAGCGCAGGTACATCCAGATGCGTGTAAATCCGTTCCGTCAGGGACATAGCGCCGGAATGACCGACAATTTTTTTGATGGTCGTCTGATCGACATGTGCTTCGGCGAGCAGGGAAATCGTGGTGTGCCGGCAGCAGTGAGGTGTATGATCGATGTGCAGACGAAACATTAGGGGTTGGAAAACATTGTGGTAATACATATAATAGGTAAAATGCTGGCTGTCCAGAGTATGGATGAGATATTCACAATCGGAACAGTCATGAAGCCAGCGCTGGTAAAAGGGGAGTACTTTGTCAGCAATCGGAACTTTTCGAATGCCGTTTTCGGTTTTGCTGTCAATGACATCAAAATATTGTTCGGACAGATGAACATTTTCTTTTTTCAGATCCAAAAGCTCTGAGACACGGATCCCATTGTATATCAGCATGAGGACTGTCTGGCAATAGGGATCGTTTTTGTGTTTCCACAGGAGAGCAATTTCAGAAGTGGAAAAACAGCTTCGTATGTTTTTATTAGGATTCCGGTCTTTGTATTTCGAAATATTTACATAGGCAGAATAATCTTTTGAGACAATTTCGTGCTTCATGGCATAAGAATAGAGCTGGTTAAAAAGAACACGGATTTTTTTCAGGGTAGGATAGTTTTTGCCACAGTGATCAATCACCTGCTGTAAATCATTGAGTTTCAAATTGTGAAATGGCATATCAGCAATGTTTTCACAAGTGGCAAAGGCCGCCCGATAGCCTTTGATGTTGGAGTGGGAAATGGTAGGAAACTTTTCTTCGGACCATCGGAGATAAATTTCCCGGAAGGTTAATTTCAGAGTTTCCCCATCAATGGGATAATTGTTGTAACGTGCCAGAATCTGCAGAGCTTCCGACCGGGTAGGAGCGTACCCCAGAATCTGGTAGTGCTGGATGCGCTTTCCCGTGATGTCATTGATGTGCCAGCCCGTAGTGATGCGTGCTGCATAGGGTCTTCTTCTGTTGCCGGAGAGTTTTACGACTCCGCCGTATCCGTTTGGTAATCTCATTTTTCTTCCTTTCGTGTGTAAAAATTTATATTATCGTGTCAATCATACACATTTATTTGTTAAATTTTTAAGTAACACACAAGTAACAAAAAAGTGTTTTTACCTATATAAAAAGAAAAATAAAATCGACATGCCGGAATGATTGAAAAAAAACGAAATTTGGGGTATGATTATAGGCAATGAAACATAAGGAGAAAATAATCTTGAATACGAATGGAAACAAAAACACGTTAAAAGCAAATAAGATATTGATTCCCATTATTTTGTTGATCGGATTTATTCCAATCATTGTGCATTCTTTTGTTTATGATACAAATCTGGCACAGTTTGACTGGTATCCGGAGAGTGCAGCAAAGCAGACGGACTTCTTTTTTGCATGGAAGATGATTGCGATCATCCTTGTGGGAGTTGTAATGCTCGCAATTTTACTGATCCGGTATTTGAATAAAAAGGAGTTTGCATTTGAAAATTCCTTTTATTTTCTGATGGTGTATGCATTGTTTGTTGCAATGTCTGCCCTGTTTTCCAGTCACAAATACTGGGTGGCACATGGTACATATGAACTTTTTGAGCCTGTATGGGTTATATTTGTCTATATGATACTGTGTTATTATGTCTATAATTATGTACAGGAAGAAAAACAGATAGAGGTAATCCTGCGCTGGTCTGGCATTGGAATCGCAATTGTTACTCTGATTGGATTTTTCCAGGTCTTTGGATTGGATTATTTTAAGACATCTCTGGGCAAACATCTGATGACGGACACAAGCTGGTGGAACCAATTAGATAAGATTTCCTTTAATTTCGCAGATAAGACTGCGTATACGACACTTTACAATCCTAACTTTTTGTCATTTTATTTTGGCATGCTGATACCATTGCTGGTCTGCCTGTTTATTGGGGCGAAAAAGATGTGGCATCGTCTTGTAATCGCGGTTGCAGAGATTTTTTGCATTGTAGCACTGGTTGGTAGCAGAAGTTCTTCCGGATTTATTGCACTGGCAATTGGTGCTGTGATTCTCGCATTGGTTTTACTCAGTCGGAAGAAAAAATTATTTGTAGCCGGGATTGTTGTGGTTATTATTGGAATGATAGCAGCAGGAGTACTGGCAAATACGACAGAGTTCGGTCAAAATCTTAAAAAGACGGTTGTTGGAACGTATCATATGAAAGATCAGTTCTCTTTAAACGATATCAAAACAAACACAGATGATGTGGAACTTGATATCTGGAACAATCCTCTGTATGTGTCCTATGATCTGGGGAGCGACGGTGTAATCACCGTGGTATGCAAAGATGCAGATGGTCAGGAGATTCAGACAACAGAGGTAGATCAGGAAAATCATATTTTGGCCCTCAATGATGAACGGTTTGCAAATATACAGATTCAGCCGATCATGTTTACCGATAATACAGCAGGAATAAAGATGATCATAGATGGTGTCGAATGGGATTTCTCAAAAAATGATACGGACGGATATGAATATCTCAATCCTGCAGGAAAACTGGTAAAGTTTGAAAATCCAAAAGTTTCAACACTGTTTTTGGATGATGCAATGAGCAATCGAGGACATATCTGGAATAAAACGATTCCGCTTCTTGGAAAGCATGCTTTTATGGGGAGTGGAGCAAATACCTATATGTTTGAAGTGCCACAGGAAGATTATATCAGCCAGAACTATGTCTACGGCGCAAACAGCTATGATGTAAAAGCCCATAGCTGGTATCTGCAGCAGTGGGTAGAAACCGGATTACTCGGTACCCTGGCACTTCTGGTATTTCTGTTCTGGTATCTGGTACAGTCGGTACGCATTTACCGCAGAGTGGATCTGCACGAGAGTATCAGCTGGATTGGATTTGGATTATTTGCGGCAGTGCTGGTGTACATGATTGCAGGTATCGCAAATGATTCCAATGTATGTACCGCTCCGGTATTCTGGGGAATGCTTGGTCTGGGGCTTGCGGTGAACCGGATGCTTGTAAAGAAAGAAAATCTCTTTGTTAAAGAAACAGCGGTTTCTGCAGAAAGTGATACTGCCGTAAAACAGAGTATTCCAAAAGCAGCAGAGAGTGCAAAAGCAGATACCGCGCAGACGGTACAGAATACTCAAGGGGCAGGAGTGACAGAATCCTCGGTCAGGAAGAAATCATCGAAAAAACAATCGAGAAAACAGAGAAAGAATCAAAAATAACAGATTGAAATTATGAAAAAAATCATTCAAGATAAACAATTACTGATCAGACGGATTTTTCTGATGTGCTACGACGTGCTTGCAGTGTTTGCTGCAAGCATAGTTGCGTTATTGATTCGGTTTGATCTGAATATTAAAAGCGTACCGTTTCAATATATGGATGAAGTGTGGAGAGCACTTCCTTTTATGATCATTGTTACACTGATCATTTTCTGGATGCTCCGGCTGTATTCCAGTCTCTGGAGCTATGCGGGAGCACTGGAAATGATGTATGTGGTTTCAGCATGTATTCTGGATACCGTTGTTGTGACAGTGCTGATATTGCTTCGGAACTGGGGGGATATGTACCCGGTGCCAAGAAGCTTTTACATTCTGTATGGATTGTTTCTGTTTGTATTTGTCATGGGATGCAGATATTCTTACCGCGGACTGCGTGTGCTTCGCAATATGCGCAGAGCCGGCGTGTACAGACGGAATGTACTTGTGATCGGAGCAGGGGATGCAGGAAACCAGATCATCAAAGAAATCAACAACAGCCGCTATGTGAAAAAGAAGGTTGTTGGTGTGATTGATGATGACCGGAACAAGATCGGCAATTATATTCATGGAGCGAAAGTCGTAGGAGATCGGAGCGATATTCTGGAAAAAGTCGAAGAACTGCATGTGCATGAGATCATCATTGCCATGCCATCGGCCACACAGAAACAGATCAAGGGGATTCTTGATATCTGCAAAGAAACCGGATGCACATTGAAACGTCTGCCCGGCATTTACCAGCTTGTAAACGGCGATGTCAGCGTCAGCAAACTGAAAGATGTAGATGTCAATGACCTGTTAGGCAGAGATCCGGTGACCGTTGATCTGCAGTCTATCATGGATTATGTATCCGGAAAGGTAATCATGGTGACCGGTGGTGGCGGCTCTATCGGAAGCGAATTGTGCCGGCAGATTGCCGCACACAAGCCAAAACAGCTAATTATTGTGGATATTTATGAGAATACGACCTATGATGTGCAAAACGAATTGAAAGTCCGATTCCCGGATCTGGATCTTGTTGTGCTGATCGCATCCGTGCGGAATACGAATCGTATGAACTGGATTTTTGAACATTACAAGCCGGAGATTATCTATCATGCAGCGGCACATAAACATGTGCCTCTCATGGAAGAGAGTCCGAACGAGGCAATTAAGAATAACGTGCTTGGCACATGGAAGATTGTGCAGGCGGCAGATCGGTACGGTGTGAAGAAATTTGTGATGATTTCCACGGATAAGGCAGTTAATCCAACCAATATCATGGGTGCCAGCAAGCGCATCTGTGAGATGATCATTCAGACCTATAACCGCAGATCGAAGACAGATTTCGTAGCCGTGCGTTTTGGAAATGTGCTTGGCAGTAACGGAAGTGTGATTCCGCTGTTCAAAAAACAGATTGAGCGTGGAGGCCCGGTCACGGTTACCCATCCGGATATCGTGCGGTATTTTATGACAATTCCGGAAGCGGTATCACTGGTGCTGCAGGCGGGCACCTATGCCAAAGGTGGAGAAATTTTTGTTCTGGATATGGGAGAGCCAGTCAAGATTCTGGATCTGGCAAAGAACCTGATTCTTCTTTCCGGTCACAAGCCGGATGAGGATATCCATATCATTTTCACAGGACTTCGCCCGGGAGAAAAACTTTATGAAGAGATGTTGATGGATGAAGAAGGGATGCAGGATACCGCAAACAATCTGATTCATATCGGCAGGCCGATTGAACTGGATGAAGAAAAATTCATGCAGCAGTTGGAAGAATTAAAAGAGTACGTTGTGACAGAACCGGAAGACATTCGGGAGTGTGTCAAGAAAATTGTGCCGACGTATCACCCAGAATTGGCGGGGGAGAATAAATAGGTAAAAATAGAAAGGCTATCAATGACAGCAATTCCGTGCATGGCACGTGAATTGCTGTTTTGCTTTTTATAGATGAAACGTATTGCGGGGATGTCTGGTAGTGAGGATGGCACGCTGCTTTGACATGGCAACATGCGTATAGATTTCTGTGATATGAATGGAACTGTGACCAAGCATTTCCTGTATATAGCGGATATCGACATCCGCTTCTAAAAGGCTGGTGGCAAATGTATGCCGGAACATATGCGGTGTAATATGCTGTTCAATTGCAGCAAGAGAAGCATATTTGTTGATCATCCGCCGTACCGACTGATCGGATAATGCCGTTCCGTTTAGCGTCGCAAAGAAATGCTGGCAGGTTTCCATCTGGGGGAGAAATTCATTGCGGTATTCCGACAGAATCTGTATGACCTCGTGGTTTCCGATCTGAACAATTCGTTCTTTGGAACCTTTTCCGTAGATCAGGACTGATCCATCGTACAAATCAATGTCACAGATACGCAGAGCGCATAATTCGGAAATCCGTATTCCGGTTGCAAATAAAAGTTCTATGACAGCGGCATCCCGCAAAGCGTTTTTTCTCTGATAATCCGTTTTGGCGATGGTGCGCTGCTCATAGATCGTAGATAAGAAAATTTCGATCGTGTGTAATGGAATGGTTTTCGGCAAAATCACAGGTTCGCGGAATTTGATCTGCACCTTGTTGAAAGGATTCCGGGCGATGATTTCTTTATATTCCAGGTAGTGAAAAAGAGCTTTGACTGAGGCAATCTTTCTTTTTACGGTTTTGGGTTTGTACTTCTGGTGCAGACTGCCAATATAATTTTCCAACAGATCCGGTGTAATATCAGAAACATCCCTGCATGAAAAAATGGCATAAAATTGCTGAAGGTCGATGCGATATGCTTTCAGAGTCTTGGAATCTAGGCGTTTTTGGTGACGGCAGTGTTCCAGATAGTTGTTGATGTGTGTCTGTAAATTATTCATGGGTGGTCTCCTTTGTATATGAAGTTTTGTTTAGGAGTATATGGTACATGAAATGGGGGAGATTTTGTTGGATAAGGCAAAATTTGAAAAAATTGTACAATATGTAACAATTACATGGATAGAACTGTGGTGTTTCCTGTATCAGTATGGGTGGGAAAGGGTATGGGATAGACTTCGGGGAAATACAGAATGTGGATGTCGAAAGCTGATGTTTTGATGGGAAAACGGTGAGATTAAACAATAAATTGCCGTTTAAATAAGAAAAATGGAGTAATGGAAGTAATAATCACAGTCATTGCAATATGCATTAAAATAGAGTATGATATAACATATGTAAATTTATGAAAATAAGGAAAATCAGGAAGGAGCAAGTCAGCCATGAAAGGGTACCATTACATCAAAAGAGGAATTGATATCATATTAAGTGGGATGGCGATCGTGATCTTATCACCACTCCTTCTTTTTTTATGTATTGCGATCAAACTGGATACACCTGGACCGATATTATTTAAGCAGAAGCGTGTCGGCATCCACCGGAGTTTCTTCCAGATTTACAAATTCCGTACCATGCGGATTGACACACCGAAGGATGTGCCGACACATATGCTGGAGAATCCGGAGCAGTACATCACAAAGGTAGGAAAATTCCTGCGCAAAACCAGTCTGGATGAACTTCCACAGATTTTTAATATCTTCAAAGGAGAAATGAGTATCGTAGGACCGCGGCCGGCACTGTGGAATCAGGATGATCTGGTAGCAGAGCGTGAGAAATATGGTGCCAATGATGTGACACCGGGGCTGACCGGGTGGGCACAGATCAATGGCAGAGATGAACTGGAGATTCCGGACAAAGCAAGACTGGATGGCGAATATGTCAAACATCTGGGACCATGGATGGATCTGAAATGTTTTCTTGGCACAATTGGATCCGTGCTCATGCACGACGGCGTGGTTGAAGGTGGAACCGGAGAACTGAACAAAGAGGAAGAAGAGACAGAAGCACACAAAAGCGAAACAACACAGAGCAGCACGAAAAAGAAAAACATTGCAAACGACACAGAAGAACGTGAAAAGGGCAGGAGAAAAAAGAAGATTCTGATCACCGGAAGCGGCAGTTATGTGGGAACTTCCGTGGAGGCATGGCTGAGACAATGGCCGGAGTACTACCAGGTTGACACGCTGGATATGAGAACCCAAACATGGCGGATACACGATTTTTCTACATATGATGTGGTCTATCATGTGGCGGGAATCGCACATGCAGATGTGGGACAGGTGACGGAAGAAGAAAAGAAGCAGTATTACCGTGTGAATACAGATCTGGCAGTAGAGACAGCCGAAAAAGCCAAAAAGGAAGGCGTGCAGCAGTTTCTCTTTATGTCTTCTATGATTGTATACAGCGGATGTAAGGAAAAGAAAATTACAGGAAATACAATTCCCAAACCATTGAATTTCTATGGAGACAGCAAATGGCAGGCAGATCAGAAAATACAGGCACTGGCAGATGAACGTTTTAAAGTTGTCGTATTGCGTCCACCGATGATTTACGGAAAGGGATCAAAGGGAAACTATCCACAGCTTGCAAAACTGGCAGGAAAACTTCCGCTATTTCCGATTGTACATAATCAGCGTTCCATGCTTTATATAGAAAATCTGGCACAGTTTGTCAAACGGATGATCGACAACGAAGAGACCGGAGTGTTTTTTCCGCAGAACGAGCAGTATATCAATACTTCGGATCTGGTGCAGATGATCGCTATGGTAAAAGGACACCGGCTTGTGATGGTTCCAGCGACTGGCTGGATCATCCGGCTGATGAAAAAGATTCCGGGAAAAATTGGCATCCTGACGGGCAAAGCGTTTGGTGACAGTGTGTACGATATGCAGATGAGTGAATATAAGGAAGAATATCGTGTGTGTGACTGGAAAGAGTCGGTAAGAAGGACGGATGGATAAGAGCTGGAATGGGAAAATCTTGCATAAATAAAAGAATTAAAGTATGATACTACTGAAAAGATGATAAATAGCTTAATGGTATGCATTCGAAGGTTTAGGAGATAGAAAAGCGTGAGAATAGACAAACTGCAAGTGCACAATTTCAGAGGTTTTTCAGATACAGAAATAGTATTAAACGGAAAAGATGCCATTTTTTATGGAGTAAACGGAATGGGAAAATCGTCAATACTGGATGTCTGCAATCTTCTCTTTTCCAGAATTATGCAGGAAGCCGCACAGGATGAACAGATAACAGCCTCTCTTTTAGGAGAAAAAGATGTAAAAGTTGGAGAAGAAGAAGCAAAAATAACGTTGTTTCTTGAAGACCAGGGAAATAATTTTCAATATTACCGAAAAAGAATTCAGGGGAAAAATCTGCATAATTCCAAAGAACTGAAGAGAGTTTCGGAATATATTCGAAAACAGTATCTGGGAGATTATTTGGAAACAGAAGAAGAGTATGAAAACGATGACACGGAAACACCACAGAAAGAGTTTACTTTAAATAATGAAAATATTCCTGTTTATGTGTTTTATGGAGTTGACCGCTATAATGAAAAAACACGTAAATTGAGAAGGCGTTATACAGGAGCAGCAGGGAAGCTGGATGCGTGGAGAGATTCTGCATTTGGAGGAGTGATCAATTTCCGGTTATTTTTTGAATGGTTCCGGGGAAGACAGGAATATGAAAACAGTATGCGAGTGGAAACACCGAATGCAGAAGATCCACAGTTACATGCAGTAAAAAAAGCTATATTAAACGCATTGGGAGATGGATTTTCGGAAATTCGTGTGAAAGTAACAGAAGAAGATGCGGAACTTATTGTCATCAAAAAAGAATTGGAATTGGCATTTTATCAATTGTCAGAAGGAGAAAAAAGTGTAATCGCACTGGTAGGCGATCTGAGCCGGAGGCTGGCAATTGCAAATCCAAAGAGGGAGAATCCGTTGGAAGGGGATGGCATTGTGCTGATTGATGAAATTGATCTGCATCTGCATCCGAAGTGGCAGGAGAAGATTTTTCCGGCTTTACAGAATACTTTTCCAAATATTCAGTTTATTGTTTCCACACATGCTCCGAAAGTGCTGGAGTCTGTGGATGAAAATATACAGGTAATACGTTTGCATGAAGATGCAGAAACGCATCTGGTTTTGGCAGAACCGATGGAGCCGATGAACGGCTGGGATGTCAATACAATTCTGGAAGATTACATGGATACCGAAGTATATAACAGGAAGACAACGGAACTCTTAGAGCAAATAAATGTGTATCTGAATGAAAAAGCATATGATGAGGCAGAAAAACTTGTAAATAAGCTTGCATGGATGACATCGGAAGAGAATACGAAAGTTGTGCGTGCAAGAATCTTGATTGCAAAAGGGCGATAAAGTTTTTATGATTTATATTCAAAAGACAGGTGAACCAGAAGAAGTAAGCCGGTGGAAGAAAAAATTCAAGAATAAGCATAAAAGAGAAGCAGGGTATGAGGATATCCGGCATGAAAAGGAACTGCAAATATTAAAGAAAGCATTGCTTGCAGAACAGAGACATCTTTGCTGCTATTGTTGTTCTTATATTAAAAATACAGAGACTGAAGTACAAAAGAATAGTTTTCATGTGGAACATTTTCGACCTCAGGCACAAAATCAGGATTTATCTCTGGCCTATAATAATCTTCATGCTTCTTGTAATGGAGACAATCGCAGGCACTGTGGGCATAAAAAAGAAAATAATTTTGATGCAAAGCGGATGATTTCTCCGCTGGAGAAGGATTGTGAAAGTCATTTTCGATATCAGCAGGATGGAACAATACAGCCGGCGGAAAAGACAGATGAGGCAGCTGAGTATACAATTACAAAGTTGAACCTGAATGATAAACGTTTATGTCGTGCCAGAGAAAACGCTTTATGGACGTTTAATGTGTTCCAGTTGAATGGAGAAGAAAAACAGCGGGAATTGAAAAAATTTGAATGTTCAGAAGAACTGCCACCTTATTGGGACGCAATTAAATATTTTTTGACACAGGGAGACTGATATACGTGAAATATGATAGAAATCTGGTCGCTACAATCATAGAAAACGAATTTTGGGATGACTTGTATAATGAAATTGACGATTCTGTTATGAACATGGAAGGTCAGGAATTGGATGAAGCGTTTGAGACATATGTTGACTATGCAGAATTGGATCAAATAGAAAATGTCAAAGTTGTCCGGGTAGAACAGGAAGAGGATGATACATGTACGATTGTGAGAGGCATATTGGAAGCTGATGTTTCTCTTGATGGTTATGTATATTTTGAAGGGGAAAATAATATGGTGAACAGTTCGGAAGTTACATTGGAATTCGAATTTCAATTTGAGCATCAGAATGGGAAAAATCGCCAATTTGTGTCCCGGGTAATTGCATAACTTATAATTGATAGAAGATATCATGAAGAATAAAAAATGGTGGAATCTGTAGAAACTGTGATAGGACAGATTAATAGAAAGAGTGGAGGTTTAGGGATGTCGTACGTGTCACCTGTTGTTGAAAATGATTTTAAAGACCGGTTGAACAAGTGCGTAGATATTATTAAAAATTCGAGTATCAAATATCAGAGTTTTGGGATTTTTGGAAGCTACGCAAGAAATGATTATAAGGCCAGCAGTGATATCGACTTTTGCATCATAGTTCCGGAAAAACCGGAAAGATGGATGATGGGAGCCTTGCGGGAAGAACTCGAGATGTTGCATGCGGATGTGGTTTTTGTAACACCGCAGTATTTCGAACATGATAATTCAAAGTTTACACAACAGTTAAGAAGAGATTATAAGGAGTTGAAAATATGATAAAGGCAAATTCTTATTATTCTATTGCGTGCAATGAATTCTGGTATTTAAGGGATGCAGTGTCACCTGTATACTGCAATCCGGCTGCAGCTTCGGCACAGCAAATTGCAGAAAAAATGTTGAAATCTGTGGCAGAACTGGTTTGTACTGGAATTGAAAAACTAATGACATCCCATAATTTGCGCGCCTTATACGATGAGATTAAAAGGGTGGATACTTCCTTGCAATTAGAGAGGAAGGATCTGGCATTACTCAAAGACTATTATTATGATGCAAGATATCCGGGGGATAATTTTGTTATTGTGACAGTGGATGAGCTGCGTGAGGCATTGGAGATCATGCTTGACGTTGTAGAAGCTGTAAATTGCTGGAGAACGTCTCATGAATTGGAGATATTAATTGCAGATCCGAGAGGGGAGTTTCAATCAGCGATGAGCAGATTGAAACAGAAATTCTGAAATTATGTGAAAATTATATACGCAGAATATTAATGCATTATTAAAAAATATGGAGCCATAGTTTCGGTAGAAGTGATAAAATCGGTTGGATGATAAGTCTGACCGGTTTTTTACATTGAGTAAGATAAAGGTTCGTGATATAATAAAAATAATATTTATTGGATTTGGGGTTACGGAAGACAGAGGACAAGGGAATGCATATAGTTAAGGAACTTATCGATAATATATCATCAACAAGCCTGAATAGATTTCTTACCGAACAGAAAATTGCAAATGAGCAGAGGCTGTCTTTTTCGGACCAGCGGGTTTTGCTAGAACAGCTCTGTCAAAATGGATTGATTTCTGTTGAGGATCTCAATGATTTTTTCTTTCAAGAATTATTATATGGTCATCATCGATTGATGCGCGTGTATTCATTAATTGCTTCGACATGTCTGCGATTAAAGAGCAGGGATTCGTGGGGCAGACTTATGCGCAAATTTCAGATCCCAGATTGGACGTACAACCAGATCATAGAGACGGTCCCACAGAAGGAAGACTCCACGAAGCTTGCAGCGATACAGGAAGAAAGAAGGAATGGAAATTTAATCAGGGTGCATCTGATTTTTGTATTCTGCATGTTAAAAGATTCTGCAGGTCCGATCGAGGAGGAGTGTTCCTATCTTCCGGTAACTATTGACCTGGAACAGCGCTGCATGATTGTTAAAGTATGGAATCAGCATGGAATTATACAGGAGAGCCGTCCGCAGATTCAGCTTGATAAGATCTATAGTATAGTAGAAGAAACATTAGAACTGGAATTGGACAACAATAGAGAGGTTGATCCTCAGAATGTATTGTATGACATGAGCAAAGAATTGTTCAACCAGTTTTTTGAACGGCTTCCAAATATAAAAGAGATTGATGATAAGAGAGAGAGCCTTAGCAGCATTATCGATGCAATGTTACAAAATATTCCGTTGCATCATGTAGAACAGAAAGACGGAAAATTATATATGCCGGATGGAATCATTAATTTAGAGGAAGAACTATATCGCCTGATTCAACAGACGGCATTATATGATTACCGGGAAGATCATGCATTGAATACGCTTCTTCCAAGCGATGAAAAATATATATCAAAAATTCGATTCAGTGACAGAGATAATCTGTCGGCAAACTTAACAGGAGAAAATGGTGTAGATTGTATTTATGATGCCAAGACGTTTATGTGTATCAGGGATTCTTTGGATATCGTGAAAAGAATTATTTCCCTGACGGTCAATTTTCCAAGAGCGCGAGGGGTATTACAAGTGAAATATGAGGCTGATAATTATCAGTTTCTGACGCTGCACATTTTGGAAGGAAAATATTATTCGGAAGAAGAATTCCAGCAGATATGGGGGCTTTATAAAGAGTATGAACGAAAGAGAAGCGGTTCGGCAATGTATGAAAATCCTGCCGCAGTTGACACAAAGGCAATGTAAACAGTTTACGACGCAGGATCTGAGTGAACGGCTGGATCTGGAAATTACATATACCAAAAGTATGCTGCAGGTTCTGTGTGCAAAAAATCTGGTTCGAAAAGAATTACACTATAGCTGTCCACAATGCCATAGTCAGAATGTCTTCGTATGTGATGGATTTGCGGCTTCGTATCAATGCTATCATTGTCAGGCAATCCTGGAACCGGCACGGGTAGAAAACGAGGGGAGACCGTTTTACAGTGTTTCCAAGGATGACTTTATGCAGTATACAAAAGAAACGTATCCGGATATTTTTTATATGACATGCGAGCCGGAAAAAGAAATTATTCCATTCCGTCCGGTGGTTGTCGAGCAATCGGAAGAAAATGTTGCTCCGGTGACCGGGGATGACAAGGTGGAGACGGTAGATGATAAAGCTGAGAAAACGGACAATGACCTTGAGAAGCGTGTGGTTAGCTTGGAAAATGATAAAAAGGGGAAGAATCTGTTTTGGGCGATTGTAAAGATAATTGTATGGGTTACATTTATGCTGCTTGCCTCTTGGTTTGTCTTGTATGAAATGCTCGATATTTTTGTCTTTAAGGATCAACATGCCTTTCTGTATGAGATGTTTATGTTTGCAATGAAGGGAAGTGTGATTGAGACAAATGATTGGGGTGGTATATTTATAACTATTATTGGTGGAATATTGACTTTGGTGGTTGGTGGAATTGATGTATTGGGATGGAAGAAGATACATCAATATTACCATACTATAAAAGAAGAATTAATTAGTTGAGTATTTGGTGAAAGGAAAAGATGAAACGAGTTCTAATGCTGGCGTCTGTTGCCTCTATGATCGACCAATTTAATATGCCGAATATTGCATTGTTGCGGAAACTGGGGTATGAGGTAGATGTGGCCTGCAATTTTATCGAAGGAAATACCTGCTCGGATGAGCGTGTCGCAGAATTGAAGCAAAAACTGCAGGATATGCATGTGCGCTGCTATCAGATTGATTTCGCGCGGAATATCAAACACATGGGGCAGAACATGAGGGCACTGAGGCAGGTAGAAGGTTTGATGAAGCAAAATGGATACGCATTTTGCCACTGTCACAGCCCGATCGGTGGTGTGGTCGCAAGGATTGCCGGACACCGGACAAAGACAAAAGTGATCTATACGGCACATGGTTTTCATTTCTATCAGGGGGCACCGGTTATGAACTGGCTGGTGTACTATCCGGTGGAGAAGATGCTGAGCCGATGGACGGATGTGTTGATAACGATCAATCATGAGGATTACAAGCTGGCAAAAAAGAAATTTAAGATGAAAAAGCTTACCTACGTGCCGGGGATTGGAATAGATACACAAAGGGAATGTTTGTCTCAAAAGGAAAAGGAAGAGAAACGTAAGGAGTTGGGAATTCCACAAGATGCATTTTTGATCACAAATGCTGCTGAGTTCACTCCGAATAAAAATCAGAAGACGGTGATTGAGGCAATCGAACAATTACATAATCCTAATATTTATTTTGTAATGTGCGGTATTGGAGAAAAGAAAGCAGAATTAGAACAGTATGTGAAAGAGCATGGATTGGAGGAACATATCCGATTTGTGGGATTTCGCAATGATCTACATGAAATCTTACAGACATCCGACTGCTTTGTGTTGTCTTCGTTCCGGGAGGGATTATCGGTGGCACTGATGGAAGCCATGGCAGAGGGACTTCCGGTGGTGTGTGGAAGGATTCGTGGAAATGTAGATTTGATTAAAGATGGAAAGGGTGGTATATTAGTATCGCCTGGAAACAAAGAAGATTACGAAGCAGCATTTCGGAAGCTGTATGAAATGAAACATAAGGAACTGACTTATTTCCAGAGGATGGGACAGATCAATGCAGAAAATGTGAAGTCGTTTGGAAGATCGGCGGTAGAAAGATTGATGGAAAACGTGTATATAGCGGAGTAACAAGATGGACGATGAAAAAAAGAATCCTATAATTAGTGTTCTCATGGGAATTTATAACGAAAAGAATAAAAATTATGTGATTCAGGCAATTGATTCCATCCTGCAGCAGTCTTTTACAGATTTTGAGTTTATTATCTGTGATGATGGATCGACAAATGAATTTTATGCATGGTTGCAGGATGTGTGTCGGAAGGATTCCCGCATTCGGTTACTGCGTAATGATAAAAACATGGGATTATCTTATACATTGAATCGTTGTATGAAGCATGCCAGAGGAAAATATTATGCAAGGATGGATGCGGATGATATTTCGAAAGAAAATCGATTGAAAAAACAACTTCTTTTTTTAGAAAATAATCCAGAATATTCAATAGTGGGATGCAATGCAGAATTTATAGATGATCAAGGTGTGTGGGGGGAATATTTTAAAATAGAAGTTCCACAGAAAGAAGATTTCCTGAAAACATCTATTTTTATTCATCCGACTATTCTAGTGCGAGCAGAGGTAATGCAAGAACTGGGGGGATATTCTATGAAAGCTTATGCGCTTCGAACGGAGGATTATGAACTGTTCATGCGTATGTATGCAGCAGGGTATCGTGGATATAATTTGCAAGAGTTTTTGTTTCAATACAGAGAAGATGGTCATGCATTTTCTAAAAGAAAATACAGGTATCGTATTAATGAAGCAAGAGTACGCTATTATGGATTCCTTGCGATGGGAATCTTAAAAGGAAATTTGGTTTATGTAATAAAGCCTTTGATAGTGGGAATGATTCCAACACAAGCTATGCAGAAACACAGAAAAAAGCAATTTGGAGTATAGGGACAGATGATAGGGATTGTAATCTTAAATTATCAAAATTGGGAAGATACATTTTGTTGTGTGCAAAGCATATGGGATAATCCTCCAAATGAATCGTTCCAGATTATATTGGTAGATAATGCATCTCCGAATATGCCGGAATATGATCTGGATGCAATGATACAGGAATATGAGATTTTATACATAAAGAATAAAGAAAATAAAGGTTATAATGCGGGAAATAATATAGGCATCGCAAAAGCTTTAGAAATTAAATGCGATGCTATTTTGATTTCAAATAATGATGTGTGTTTTGAACAGGGAAGCATTCAAGAATTGTATGATTGCGCAAAAAGTGATGCAAAAATTGGAATTGTCGGTCCAAAAATATTGGATAAAAATGGAGTGATTCAGAAAAGCAATTTGTGCAGGAAGACAGGGATGAAAGAAAAATATCTGGTACGCACCCGATTAAATGTTATATTTCGACATTTATATAAAACATACTTTGGTTTTGATCGGAATTATGATACAATGTATGAGGTATATGCCGTGTTAGGGTGTTGTTTCCTAATGACAAGAGCATGTGCGGAAACTGTCACACCACTGGACGAGCATCCTTTTTTATATGAAGAAGAATTGATTTTGGGAATTACCATGGAACATGCGGGATTTCGTACGCTATATGATCCCAATGCAGTGATTGAACATTTGCATGGGGGAAGTACACAGCATGTAAAAGCATTTTCCTTTGCACATAGTGTACGAAGTGAGATTTACTATTGCAGAAAGTATCTGAATGCGACGAAAGCACAGATTTTGCCGCTGTATTGGTATCGGGTGGGGTTGTATCTGATTCGGTGTATGCGATATGAAGATTTTCGGAAGCAGTGGAAATGGTTTCGGAGGATGACGAAGGAAGAATTGGATAGGAGATATACATGATACATATCATGATGGCAACCTATAATGGAGAAAAATATATTTGTGAGCAGATAGAATCTATTTTGGCTCAGACATATCATGAATGGAAACTTTTTATTAGTGATGATGGATCAAATGATCATACTATTGAAATTATAAATAAATATCAGGAGATGTATCCAAATAAAATATTTATTTTAGAATCAAGGAATACTTTTCACAATGCTAAAGATAATTTTTCCTATTTGTTAAAAAAGATTCCGGAAGCTGAGTATTATACTTTTTGTGATCAAGATGATATATGGTTGATTGATAAATTGGAAAAAATGCTATATACGTTACAAAAAAGACAAATTAAAAATATTGTATTGGCATATCATGATATGCTAGTTGGAGAAAATTTAGAAAAAACAAAACATTTATCTTATTATGAATACACAAAAATAAACTTGAATACAGCAAACTCATTACAACAGACTTTACTGTATAATACTATCCCTGGATGCTCGATGCTCTTTAATCATGAGCTGAGAAAGAGGATTGTTGATATTCCAAGGGAGTGTTTTATGCATGATTGGTGGGTACTATTGGTTGCATTGTGCTCTCAAGGACAAATTATATTTGTGAATAAAACGTTAAGTTTATATAGACAACATGCAGAAAATCAAATAGGTGTTGTAGTTAAACCTGGGATGAAATATGTCTTCGAAAAAACAGTATCTTTTTTTAAAATAGTGCAATATCATAAAAACAATATTATTATGAAAAAGGTTAGAATTTGTCAGGCGAAGCAATTGTTAAAAAGATATGGGAGGACTATGGATGGAAAAAATAAGGAATTGTTAGAAACGTTTATTACTATTTTGATGTCAAAAAATAAATTATGGGCATATAAAACTGCTAAAGAAAATAAATTTATTTTTTATAATAAAATGTATACATTAAAATTTTTGTTTATTTAAATGCAATTAATTTAAGAGGAAAAAATGAAAAAAAGAAGAATTTTGGTAACAGGATTAATTATAATAGCGATTATTTTAAATATATATATATTTATGAGTCATGAAACAATGACACTGAAAGATGTTTCGTTTAATATTACGATGACAGTAAAAGATGATGACACGATACAGGTTTATTACTCGAATAATGATTCTATACGTAATCAGGTGTTTTCTGAAAATGAAAGTACATCAATGGGAGTTTTTACGACTATTCAACCACAAGAGTTTAATTTTTCTATTCCCGCGGACACAACATATCTTAGGCTAGATGTTGGAAATGATGATAATGAAATTACGGTTTCAAAGATAACAGTTTCTTATAAAAATAAATATTTAGAAATGAAACCTGAAAATATTGTTCATATATGTGCATGGAATAATATGGAAGTTTTGAATGATAATGCAACTTTTTTGGCGAAAGGAGCAGACCCATATATTGTATGGGATTTAAGGAGTATGTCCTTTCAAAATATTATTTTGGAGGAAGAAAATACACCAGTACGGATAGTACTTAAATTTTTTGAGTGTATTTTAGTAGATTTATTAATTGGTTATTTGTTAATTCATTTAAATGAATTGATTAAATTCATAAAAGAAATAATAAGAGATCGAAGACTGATTCGCCAATTGGCACACAATGATTTCAAAACGAGATATTCAGCTTCATTTTTAGGAGTTTTTTGGGCTTTTGTACAACCATTTGTGACCATTTTAGTTTATTGGTTTGTATTTGAAAAAGGATTAAAAGCAGGAACACAGAATATGGGGAGAGTGAGTGTGCCGTTTGTTCTTTTTCTTATATCAGGTATGATTCCATGGTTCTTTTTCAATGATGCTTTAAATGGAGCAACTAGTGCATTGACCAGCTATACATACTTAGTTAAAAAAGTGGTATTTAATATTGATATATTACCAATTATAAAGGTTATATCGGCATTATATGTTCATTTGTTTTTTATTATGTTATCTATAATAATATTTATTTTGTATGGATATGGACCTAATATTTATATGATTCAGGTATTATACTATACGTTTTCGCTGATGGTTTTGGTTATTGGATTGGGATATTTGACAAGTTCTGTAGTAGTTTTTTTTAGAGATCTTTCAGAAATAGTAGGAATTTTGCTTTCAATAGGAGTATGGATTACGCCGATTATGTGGAACCTTGATACAACTATAAAATCAGAAATTGTTAAGAAAATATTTGAAATTAATCCTTTGTATTATATTGTTATAGGATATCGAGATGCATTGATTAACCATATATGGTTTTGGGAAAAACCGGGATTAACTATTTATTATTGGATAGTATCAGTTTTAATATTTATTGTTGGCAGAAATATATTCAAAAAGTTACATGTTCATTTTGCAGATGTATTATAAAGGTGGTAGCAAATGGATGACATTGCAATTAAAGTTGATAATATTAGTAAAATGTATAAACTTTATGACAATTCTATGGATCGATTAAAGGAAGCACTTGGCGTTGGAAAGAAGAAAAGAAAACTGTATAAAAAACATTATGCTTTGCAGAATGTGAGCTTTGATGTTTGTAAAGGTGAAACGGTTGGGATAATTGGAACAAATGGTGCTGGAAAATCAACGATATTGAAAATTATAACAGGGGTTTTAAATCAGACGGAAGGAAAACTTGAAATTAACGGCCGTATTTCTGCACTACTTGAATTGGGTGCTGGATTCAATATGGATTATACGGGACTTGAAAACGTATATTTGAATGGAACAATGATCGGCTTCTCAAAAAGTGAAATCGACGAAAAATTGCATCAAATTCTTGATTTTGCAGATATTGGAGAATTTATCTATCAACCTGTAAAAACATATTCTAGCGGAATGTTTGTAAGATTGGCGTTTGCCGTAGCAATTAATATAGATCCCGAAATATTGATTGTTGATGAAGCATTATCGGTTGGTGATGTGTTTTTTCAAGCAAAATGTTATAAAAAATTTGAAGAATTCAAAAAGATGGGAAAAACTATTTTATTTGTAAGTCATGATTTAAGCAGTATAAGCAGGTATTGTGATAGGGTTATCCTATTAAATAAAGGGAAAAAATTAGCAGAAGGTAAACCAAATACGATGATTGACATGTATAAAAAAGTACTTGTCAATCAGATAGATGATGATGGAAAAGATATTGTCCAGCAAGATGATAAAAAAAATAATGCAATGCAACAAGAAAAGAGTAGTTGGAAAAGTCATTTTGCACTGAATCCTAATTGTCAGGACTACGGAAATAAATATGCAGAAATTATTGATTATGGAATTCAGGACGAAAAGGGAATATTTACTAATACAATATTAAAAGGAAGTGTTTTTTCTATTAAAATGAAAGTGAAAATTTATGAGGATATTAAATTTCCTATTTTTGCTTTTACAATAAAAACTTTAAAGGGGGTAGAAGTGACAGGAACCAATTCTATGTTTGAACATATACAGTTTGAATATGGAAAGGGGGATATAAAAGAAATTACCTTTACACAAAAGATGGATTTACAAGGTGGAGAGTATTTGGTTTCGCTAGGATGTACAGGATATGACGAAGATAAATTTGAAGTCTATCACCGATTGTATGATGTTTGCCATATATCAGTAGTTTCTGATAAAAATACGGTCGGATTTTATGATATGAATTCTAAAATAACAATAAGATAGTGGGAGAATTATTACGATGACAGATGAAATAATCGGAAATGTAAGAATGAATTATAGTTGTTATTCAGGTCAGGACTTATATTCGGACGGAGAAGTCGAAAAAGAATTATTGAACATTGTGAAAAAATATCCACGATCGGAATATAATAAAATAATATCGGAGCGAAAATCATGGCCGATTTTATATCATCTATCACATATAAGAGGAAATATCTTAAGACAAATAAAAATGATTGGATCGGAGTCTGTTTTGGAGATTGGTTCCGGATGTGGTGCAATTACAACAACAATAGCTGAACAAGCTGCTAAAGTTACATGTGTTGATTTGTCGAGGACTAGAAGTTTAATTAATGCTTATCGAAATCAAGATTTTTCAAATATTGAAATTGTAGTTGGAAATTTTGAAGATATCGAAAAAAAAATTACCGAATTGTATGATGTTGTTACATTGATTGGAGTATTTGAATATGCAGCATATTATATTCACTCTGATGATCCCTATCATGAATTCTTAAACATGGTTTTAAAACATATAAAATCGGGTGGGAAACTTTTAATTGCCATAGAAAACCGTCTGGGGTTTAAATATTTTGCAGGGTGTAGGGAAGACCATCTGGGGACGTTTTTTGAAGGAATAGAAGGTTATAAAAACAAAAAAGGTATCCAAACATTTAGCAAGAAGGAGTGGCAAGATATTTTTAAAAAAAGTGGAGTAGAAAATTATACATTTTATTATCCGTATCCAGATTATAAATTCCCAATGTATATTTTTAGTGATGACTATCTTCCGAAGAAAGAGGAATTGAATATTAATTATCAAAATTTTGATAGAGATAGAATAGTTCTGTATGACGATGACAAAGTATATCAGACATTGCTGGAAAATGGACTTTTTCAAGAGTTTTCAAATTCATATCTAATTGAGATACAAAAAGGAAAGGAATAAAATGTATCAAGTTGTTTATACAAAATATTCAAATGAAAGATCCGAAGAATTTTCTTTATTTACAAAGATATTAGAAAATGAAGGGAAACAAAAAATTGTTGTGAAAATTCCTGAAACCCAAAGAGGATGGAGACATATAGAAAACATAAAAAAAAATTATGTTGGTTTAAAACAAATTTATGAAAAGAATGGAATTTATATAAACAAATGTGAATTAAATAATGAGGGGATACAATTAGAGTATCTTGAAGGAAAAACATATGAGGAAATTGTTGATGAAATTTTAATAAAAAATGGGGTAGATGCTGCTATTCAAATGATGCGCAAATATATGGAATTAGTTGTTATAAAAGAACAATTATCTAAATTTAAGGTGACGCAAGAATTTGAAAGGATATTTGGAAAAGTAGAATTGCCCGTTAATCAAATGTCATTATCAGTTACAGATATTGATATGATTATGTCGAATATGATTTGTAATGGGGGAACATATTATTTAATTGATTATGAATGGACGTTTGATTTTCCGATTCCGGTTAAATATGTTATTTATAGAATTATTCATTATTATATAGAATGCAATTCTATAAGAAAAAAAATAAAAGAACGCAATATATATGAAAAATTTGAATTGACAGAGGAAGAAATAAAGTGTTTTGAACAAATGGAACAAAATTTTCAGCTATATATTCAAGGGGATCGAATTCCTATTCGAGATATGCATCATAGTATTTCTCCGGGAAATTTTAATGTTCAGGACATAATACAGAAAAAAATAAATGAGAAAGAGGAAAGAAAACTTCAAGTTTATTTTTCTTATGGAGAAGGGTATAGAGAAGAAAATTCAAAATTATATTCATTTGATGACAAAAATGTAAAAGGCTGGATTGATGTTCCAGCAGATGTTACAGATATCAGAATAGATCCCGGAACAAAAAAAGGAATTTGCATTATAAAGTCATTGTCAACAGAACCGAATGATGTTGTAATTCCTTTTAGCACAAATGGATATAAAATATCTGATAGATTGATTGTATTTGAGAATGATGATCCTTATTTTGCTATTGTGAATCATGATCAGATGGAAAAAATATATATTAACTATGAAATGGAGAGGGTTTCGTTAGAACTATTGAATGAGATCATATCAGATTGTAATGCATATAAAAATAAGTTAAATAATGTTGAAATAAATTTAAAAGACAAATTAGAGGAATCCGAGAGATATAAAAAAGAAATCGAGAAATATAAAAATGAAATCAAAAGTTGCATAGAAGAAAAAAACAACCTTTGTACTCAATTAAATGAAATAAAATGGTGGGAAATTGCAATCGGGAAAATTATAAATAAAATTGTACACAAGATATCAAAAAAATAGAGGAAAATTATGGGAATATTAACATGGCGAAATATAGCGAGAGCAGTAGAGGTATGGAAGGATGAGGGATTAGCTTCTCTCATATATAAATTTAAAAAACTTAGTAAACAAAAAAGTATTTATGAAGAATGGATTCAACAGAATGAAGCTGATATTTTGAAAACTGATAAATTAGAGTGGTATCCCAAGATATCAGTAGTAGTACCTGTCTATAATGTTGATGATAGCATGCTGGTAGAGTGCATAGAATCTGTTAGAAAGCAGACATACTCTAATTGGGAATTGTGCCTTGTTGACGATTGTTCTACAATGGAAAATGTCGGAAAAACATTAAAATTATATGAACACGAAGAAAAAATAAAAATAGCATATCATACGAAGAACGAGCATATTTCAAAAACCACTAATGATGGAATTTCCATGGCTACAGGGGAATTTATAGGACTTATGGATTGTGATGACTATCTTTCGCCGAACGCTTTGTATGAAATGGCAAAAATGTTGAATAAACATCCAGAATATGATTTCATTTATTCGGATGAGGATAAAGTCGATGAAAGTGGAAAGGAAAGAAAAGACCCATTTTTTAAGCCAGATTGGTCTCCAGATACATTTATGTCCTATATGTATACATGCCATTTCTCCATTTTTAGAAAAAAAATTTTGGATGAATTGGGTGGAGAACGTGTAGGGTATGAAGGATCTCAAGATTATGATTTGGTATTGAGATTGATGGAAAAAACTATGAAAATTGGGCATATTCCTAAAATATTATATCATTGGAGAATGCGTAAAGAATCAACTGCAAGTGGAATGACAGCGAAACCTTATATCAAAAATTCTACCATAAAGGCGAAAGAAGATGCACTAAGAAGAAGGAAAATTAAGGGACATTTAGAATGCATTGAAGATATTACGCAATATAGAGTTGTTTATGAGCCGCAGGGGAATCCATTGGTTAGCATCATTATTCCGTCTAAAGATAATTTTAAAATATTACGACAATGCGTGTATTCAATAAAAAATAATACGAAATATAATAATTATGAAATCATTATTGTGGATAATGGTAGTTCGGATGAGAACAAAAGGTTATATCAAGAACTTGCAGAAAATAATAACTGTATATATTATTATGAAAAAAAAGAATTCAATTTTTCATATATGTGTAATATAGGTTCAAAAATCGCGAAGGGGGAGTATTATCTTTTCTTGAATGATGATATAGAAATTCCTACATCACAAAAAGAATGGATCAATAGAATGCTGGGACAGGCTCAGATTTCTTATACTGGTGCTGTTGGTGCAAAATTGTTATATCCAGGGACAAATTTAATTCAGCATGCAGGAGTGTTAAACCTTCATATAGGTCCAGGGCATGCGTTTCATAAATTTGATGATAGTTTGAATTGCTACTGGGGAAGAAATATTTTAGATTATAATTATACTATTGTTACAGGAGCTTGTTTATTACTAAAATGTGATAAATTTTATGAGATTGATAGATTTGATGAGGGGTTTCCTGTAGCTTATAATGATGTTGATTTATGTTTTAAGTTAGTTGAAAAAGGATATTATAATGTATTACGGAATGATGTAATACTTTTTCATCATGAATCAATTAGTAGAGGATATGATATAAGTGAAGAAAAAAAACAGCGACTTCAAAAAGAAAGAGAACATTTGTATCAAAAACATCCTAATTTTATAGATTATGACCCTTGTTACAATCCAAATCTCACGCAGGATAAGGGCGATTGTTCCTATAACATGGAAGAAAAATTTATTTTTTCTGAAGTAGAAGAAGTAGATTATAATTTAATAGAGAAATTACCTAAATCGGATGCCCAGTATGTAATAGATGAAATGTTTGAGAGTAATAAGATGATTAAAATAAGAGGATGGATATATAATAGAAATGTAAACACAAGAAAGGTAAACCCAAAATTACTTTTGATTAGTAAAGATAAAAAAATATGTTATCGAATAAATACATGCAAAGAATATCGTCCGGATTTAGGAAAGGCAAAAATAGGAAAAGGTAGTTCTTTTGCTGGATTTGTTGCAGTTGTGGATAATGATAAAATAAAACATGGAAAATATATACTGAATATTGTGTATGGAAACGTGGATGTGGATACAGGAGAATGCATGGAATTTAAAGATGTATCATAATATTTTTAATGTAGGAATCTCACGCGTTTTTTGTTTTATGATAGAATAAAGGTAATGCGCTTAAATTGAGCGAGAAAGCTGTAAAAATCAAAATTGAATAGAAACTAAAAGGGTGACGATTGGCAATTTAAAATTAATATTTGCAAAATTTTGAACGTTTTACAGATAGCTAGAAAAAATATAGAGAAATGAGGGAAAAAGAGTGACTTTAAAAAATAATTTTGTTAAACAACATGATAATATTATTGATAGGATAGTATTTTTAATCTTGATAATCGGTTCTTTTATGCCGCGAATAGTGAATTTTGGGACAGGTTTAGATAATTCGGGATTATATGCAGTAAATTATTTTTGGAACAGTGGAGTCATTTTTGGAAGAGATGTATTCTATTCTTATGGACCATTAGGTTTTTTATGCTATACCATGAATGTAGGGCATAATATTATATTGTCACTGCTCTTTTGGGGGATGATTACGTTATTTTTTGCAATATTGTGGTATCAGATTCTTTTTAAGAAGAATTCTTTATGCAGATGGCAGATTGGCTTGGCTGTGATTTTGAGCGTAATGGTAGAATGTTATGCATCTCAAGAATATTTTCTATATTATATTTTTTTCTTGGCATTTTTATGTGGGGAATATATAAATGAAAAAAATATTTATATATGTGATGTTTTAATTAGCTTTATAGTCTTTATAAAATTTTCTGCACTTATGGGAATATTATCTGGGGTCATTATGGCTATTATTTTAAAATTTATTTATAAAGATAATAATAACAGGCTATTTTTGAAACATTTTGTAGGTAGTTTTTTAGTTGCATTTTTATTATTACTTTTGTATACAAAATCATTTAAAGTATTAGCAAATTATATTAAAGGGGGACTAGAAGTTTCAAGCGGCTATGGGAGCGGAATGAGCCTTTGTACATCTTATGAAACATATCTTCTATGGGCTATAGTAATTGTATTGTTTTATATGGTAGAATTAATTTTGTGTTTGATTGAAAAAAAATACAATAATTTTAGATTGCTATGTGTTTTTGCGGGTCCATTATTTATGATGTATAAACATGGGTTTGTGAGAGCGGATGCACATGTTTTTATTTCGTTTCAAGGTTTAATAGTTGTTTTATCATTCTTATTTTTGTTTGCAGATTTTAGGAGAGAAAAATATGGAAATAAATTTATTGTTATATTAAGTGCGATGGCAATAATGTGTATATTGATTAATAATGTAAATATTTCTACAGTTATTTCGACTATAAAAAATAGAACAGTGGATTTGCCAAGTCAATTAGTTAGTATTGTGAACGAGGACATAGGTAATCAAAATGTATTACCGCAAGAAATTACAACACGTATTGGACAAGATTCTGCAACAATTTACCCATGGAATATTCTTTATAGGGTAAATGCAGATTTTGAGTATAGACCAATGCCGGCGGTTCAAAACTACTGTGCATATACACCATATTTAGATATGAAAGATGCAGAGTTTTTTAGAGGAGAAAATGCTCCAAAATATATAATTTTATCGCTTGAAACAATAGATGGAAGATGGAGCATGATTGAAACACCTCAAACATGGTGGGAGATAAATAAAAATTATTATGTTGATTATTGTGAAAATGATATTTTGCTTTTGAAACAAAGAGATGGTAATAGGGAGATATCATTAAAAAATAAAGAAAAATATTCTATTAGTAGAGATGAACAAATTAATGTAAAGAATAAGTATGTAAAGGTTGATGCAGAGTTAAGTATGTTAGGAAAGATTGCTAAGTTATTTTGGAAAATTCCAGAGGTGGATATGAATGTAGAATATACATCTGGAAAAAGCGAAACACACAGAATTTTATTAGACAATTTGTCGGCAGGAGTAGATCTGTCATCCATTGTTTATGACACAAATTCCTTTGTGGATTATGTGAACTTTGAAGGAAAGCTAAGCAAAGTGAAATCTATATCATTTTCTGGTGTTGGATTAAAATTTTATAAAGATAAATTAGAGATAACAACATATGATGAAAATTATAAAAACAAAGAATGTATTAATAGTATACAATTGTATGCATCAGAGGTTTGTTTAGATAATGAAGAAAAAGCTTTAGGTGGAGTACGTTTTTGTACAGACTCATTGCTAAGAAATGATGAAGTAACAGAAATAAAGGGATGGGCTTTTTTAGTAGATGGAAATAATAAAAATACAGATGTATACATATACTCACAAGGAAAATTTTACCTTGCAAATAAGGAAGAAAGATCAGACGTTTCTGATGTTTACGGAGTGGATGATACAAATATTGGATTTGATATTTGTATACCTAATAAAGTCGACATGTATCAAATATATATCAAAAAAAATGATAAATTATATAAAACAGAGGTGATTAAATGATAGATGTATTTGTACCAGTTTACAATGAAGGCGAAAATATAGAATCGCTATTTGAAGAATTTGAAAAAAAAATCAAATCGGAATTTGAAGTTTTGATTGTTTATGATTCTGATGAAGATAATACGTTACCGGTAATTGAAAAGATTAGAGATAATTATGATTTTAAAGTGAGACTTGAAAAAAATCATTATGGAAAAGGGGCTAATGGAGCATTTAGAACAGGTATGGAAGCAGCAAGGCATGAATATGTCGTGTTTACGATGGCGGATTTGTCCGATAGTATAGAAACCATAGATAAAATGAAAGAATGTCTTGATAAGGGGTACGATATGGTTGCAGGTTCCAGATATATGAAGGGAGGAAAGAAAATAGGAGATTCCTTCATTAAGACTTTTTTATCAAAATGTGCAGGAATAGGCATGCATTTTTTGATAGGGATTCCTATTCACGATATTAGTAATGGGTTTAAAATGTATAAAAAAAGTGTGGTAAATGCGATTACATTAGAGAGTAATCAAGGATTTGAAATCGGTTTAGAACTTACTATGAAAACCTATATTGAAGGTTATAGAATTACAGAAGTTCCAGCAATGTGGCAGGATCGAACCGCAGGAGAATCGCACTTTAAAATGTGGAAATGGTTGCCATTATATTTACACTGGTGTTTTTATGCGATGAATCGACATTGGTTACATGGAGAGCCAAAAAAGAAGGGAAGAAAATATGAGTAATATTTTAATAGTAGGTGCAAGTGGTTTTTTAGGATCGCAATTGCTCTATCGTTTACAAGATAAGAAAAACATAGTTGTTTTTGCTCCATCCCATAAGGAAATGGATGCATTGGATTTACAGTGTGTAGAAAATTACATAAGGGAAAAACAGATAGATTATGTATTCCATACAGCAGCAAATCATGCAGGAGTAGGAACTGGAGTACAGAGGGAATTATTTTTCTTGGAGTCCAATTTGATTATGAACTATAATTTGGTAAAGGCTTCATATGAGAATGGTGTAAAGAAATTTATAACATTTGGAACATCATGTTGCTACAATGATCCGCAGAAAGAAAAATTTAGCGAGATAGATTATTGGATTAATAAATCGGAGATCGCCTATGGTACATGCAAACGGGTAATGTTGGAGCAATTGCAGCTTCAGGATAAAATGAAGTGGGTATATTTAGTTCCACCAAATTTGTATGGACCTGGAGATCATTTTGGACAGAAAGATACACATTTTGTTCCAGCTACTGTAAAAAAATTTGATGATGCGATTTCAACTGGAAAAAACGAGATTACGGTTTGGGGAGATGGCAGTCAGATGCGGGATTTTCTTTTCATAGAGGATCTAGTGGATGTATTGGAGCAGACACTGGAAATGGATGATTATGACAATGAAATAATTAACGTTGCGACTGGATGTGATACAACGGTAAAAGAGATTGTCCTGTTAATAAAAAAATATTTTGGACATGAAGAAGTAAAAATAAATTGGGATACAACCAAACCGACTGGGGTTGGAAAAAAATCACTGGATAATTCCAAATTTATGAATATTAATCCAAATTATCAATTTACAGATATAGAAAATGGTATTCGAAAAACGATTGAATGGCATTTGAATGGCGATAAATATTGATAAAATTATAGAGGAAGGATACAAAAGAAAATGGTCATTACACAAACACCTTTTAGGATGTCTTTTTTTGGTGGAGGAACGGATTTCCCGGATTTTTATAATGAATATGGTGGAAGCGTTATTTCTACAACCTTTGATAAATATTGTATGGTTTCGGTTGGACATTTGCCACGTTTTTTTGAATACTCAAATATGATTACATACAGTAGAATTGAAAGAACGAATTCGGCAGACGAAATAGAACATCCAGCAGTACGAAATGCAATGAAATACTTGGATATGAGGGAGATCAGAATGTCGTATGAGGCGGATCTTCCAGCCAGATCAGGACTGGGGACAAGCAGTTCTTTTGCAGTAGGAATGTTAAATGCCTTTTATGCATTAAAGGGAAAATATGTAGACAAAAAGAAGTTGGCAGAGGATGCGATTTATTTGGAACGTGTGTTATGCGAGGAAAGTGGTGGCGTTCAGGATCAGATTGCAGCAGCGTATGGAGGCTTTAATCGTATTGATTTCAGTAAGGATGGATTTATAGTAACGCCACTTATTATTCCAAATGAGCGCAAAAGAGAATTAAATGGAAATCTTATGTTATTTTTTACCGGTTTTTCTAGATATGCAAGTGATATAGAAATATCCCGAAAGAAAGCAATGAAGGATAAGACAAAAGAACTCAAAGAAATGCTTGCATTAGTGGATGATGCGCAGAATGTACTTGTGTCGAAAGGATCTTTAAATGAGTTTGGGAGGATGCTAGACCATACATGGAAGTTGAAGCGTGGAATTACCAATAAAATTTCTAATGATTCTATTGATGCTGTATATAAAAGGGCTGTGGAGGCTGGAGCCTTAGGAGGTAAATTATTAGGTGCCGGTGGTGGTGGCTTTATGTTGTTTTATGTTGAAAAGGATAAGCAGGATAATGTGAGAAAAGAATTGGAAGATTTGTTATATGTGCCATTTGAATTTGAAAATGGTGGTACAAGGATTATGTATTACAATGCCGAAGAATATGATATACTTTAACATGATTGATATTATACGAGTGGAGGAATAAAAATGAAAGCATTAATTACAGGAATTACAGGCATGGTTGGATCACATCTTTGTGATTTTTTATTGGAAAATACAGATTGGGATGTCTATGGAGTATGTAGATGGAGAAGCCCGTTAGACAATGTCGAGCACTTATTAGAGAGAGTAAATAATAAAGACCGAGTATTTTTTGAATACGCAGACTTGAATGATCAGGTATCACTTATTACAGTTATTCAGAATGTAAAACCAGATTATATTTTTCATTTGGCAGCACAGAGTTATCCACTTACAAGTTTCACAGCTCCAGTGGATACATTGAATACAAATATTTTGGGAACCTGTCGACTGTTGGAAAGCGTACGTTTGACAATGGAACAAGATTCGGAATACAAACCAATTATTCATGTATGTGCTTCCTCAGAAGTATTTGGAAAGATTCCACCGGAAAAGAAACCAGAAACTGGAATTAATGAAGAATGTCCATTTCATCCGGCTTCCCCATATGCAATTTCAAAGGTGGGAACGGATCTTCTTGGCAGATATTATGCAGAAGCATATGGTATGACGGTTATGACCACAAGAATGTTTACACATACAGGACCAAGACGAGGAGATGTATTCCATGAGTCTACATTTGCAAAGCAGATTGCGATGATTGAAGCGGGACTGATTGAACCAGAAGTTAAAGTTGGTAACTTAAAGTCTTTGAGAACCTATGCAGATGTAAGAGATGCGGTACGTGCCTATTATATGCTTGTAACGGTAAATCCGATTGCTGGGGAATATTATAATATTGGCGGATCTTATACTTGTGAGGTAGAAGATACATTGAATACCCTTATTTCACTTTCTACTGCGAAAGATAAGATCAAAGTTGTTACAGATCCTGAGAGATTGCGTCCGATCGATGCAGATTTACAGATTCCGGATTGCAGAAAATTTAAAGAACATACTGGCTGGGAACCACAGATCCCATATGAACAGACAATGGAAGATTTGTTAAATTACTGGAGAGAGCGCGTGAAAAAGGGGAATTTCTTAACACGTTAGAAAAAGGATAAAAATATGTTGATTGAAAAATTAAAGACGGATTTCGAGTTCCAAGATGAGAGAGGTACATTGACGCAACTTGTGAGGAGAGGGTATTCACAGGTGAATGTCATAACCTCAAAGGGTGGGATGTTACGTGGAGGACATTACCACAAATTGAATACAGAAGCTTTTTATATTGTAAGTGGAAGTTGCAAGGTTATGGCATATAAAGGAGAAGAAAAGGAAGAATTTGAGTTTAAATCTGGAGATTTTTTTCGGGTTTCTCCATATGTTTTTCATGAGTTTTATTATTATGAGGATACCTTGCTGGTGAGTATGTATTCTCTTGGTGTCGAACTTGATGATGGAACCAAAGATACATATACGGAATAGACAGGAAATACATTATGATAAAATTGATAAAGAGACTTTTGATAAAGTACAAAGAATTGATACGTTATGGTGTATGTGGACTGATCACTACCGCAATTAATGTTATAGCATTTCATGTCTGCTATGAAATTTGTGGGATTCAGTTATTGATTTCCAATACAATTGCGTGGATATTAGCGTTTTTATTTGCTTTTATCAGTAATAAGCTGTGGGTATTTGAAAGCAAGGAGTGGACAGGGAAGAAAGCTGTTACAGAAATGGTTGGCTTTTTAGTTGCCAGATTAGCTACATTGGTGTTAGATACATTTTTGATGTGGCTTATGGTGGATATGATGACCATGAATGGCACACTTTCCAAGGTCATTTCCAACGTTATTACAATTGTTATGAATTATTTGGCGAGTAAGTTTATTATTTTCAAGAATAAAGAAAAATAAAAATATAGTATATGCCGGTGGATTAGCATCGGCATATACTTTTTTAGGAATGCTTTAAAACATTAAAACGAAAAAGCAAAAAGGAAATTGTATTTTATGATGAAATTCGATATACTTGATGCATAAAGTGAAATTGAACGAAGAAAGCGGGTATAACATATGAAAACAGTAATTATGGCAGGAGGAAAAGGCACACGTATTTCTTCTGTGGCAAGTGATATCCCGAAACCGATGATTCAGGTGGAGGGAAAACCGGTATTGGAGCATGAGATTGAGTGTCTGCGAGAGCAGGGATTTGATGATATTATAATTACAGTAAGCCATCTTGGAAATATTATTATGGATTATTTTGGAGATGGCTCTGCAATTTCACCAGTGACAGGAAAAACATTTGGTGTACATATTGAATATTATTTTGAGGAACAGCCGCTTGGAAATGCAGGGGCATTGTTTCAGATCAAGGATAAATTAGATTCTGATTTTTTATTGTTAAATGCAGATGCTATGTTTGATGTGGATTTTAACCGGTTTGTGGATTTTCATAAATCACATGGGGGACTAGTTACTTTATTTACTCATCCCAACAGTCATCCATATGACAGCGGTGTGATTATTGCGGATGAGCACGGTGCAGTAGAACGCTGGTTGACGAAAGAAGATGACCGTCCGAAATATTATCGGAATTGTATCAATGCCGGACTTCATGTGATCAGTCCAAAGATTTTGGAGACAGAGATTATGACGTCAAAGGTGGATCTGGATCGTCAGCTTTTGAAGCCGTTGGCTGGAACTGGTAAGATGTTTTGTTATAATAGCCCAGAGTATGTCAAGGATATGGGGACACCGGATCGGTACTATTCTGTTTGTGAGGATTTCAAAGAGGGAAGGGTAAAAGGGAAAAACCTAGTGAATAAACAGAAAGCAGTTTTTTTGGATCGGGATGGTACTATTAACAAATACATTGGTTTTTTGAGAGACATTGATGATTTTGAACTGATAGATGGTGTTGCATCTGCGATTAAAGCAATTAATGTTTCCGGGTATCTTGCTATTGTGGTTACAAATCAGCCGGTAATTGCCCGTGGAGAGGTAAGTTTTGAAGAACTGCAGGAAATTCATAATAAGATGGAAACGCTATTGGGAGAACAGGGAGCTTATGTGGATGCAATTTATTATTGCCCACATCATCCGCACAAGGGATATGAAGGTGAAAGACCGGAATTGAAAATAGAGTGCGATTGCAGAAAACCAAAACCGGGCATGCTGTTGCAGGCCGCCAAGGATTTTAATATTGATTTGGAACATTCATGGATGATTGGTGATGGAGAAAATGATATTACTGCTGGAAAAAATGCTGGTTGTCACACTGCATTGATTACGGTAGATGAAAATGATCGTGGACAGGAGGTTTCTGTCACATCACTTTATGAATTTGTGGAACGATATATTTGTCAGGAGGAGAAGTAAAATGAGCAGTTTTGAGCAGAACAAACAGGTAAATATTTTGGTAGAGCGTTATCCGCAGTTGGATGTTGTGAAGGATGCAGTGATTGCAGCATATAATATTATGGAGGCTTCTTATGAAAAAGGTGGGAAGCTTCTGGTAGCTGGCAATGGAGGGTCTGCTGCGGATGCGGAACACATTGTAGGAGAATTGATGAAAGGGTTTAAACTTCCGCGTAAGACGTCTGATGATTTTGCAGAAAGACTTGTAGAAGTGGATGCAGAACTGGGACAGGTTCTTTCGCAGAATTTACAGGGCGCACTTCCAGCAATTGCATTGGATGGACATCCTGCTTTATCAACTGCATATATGAATGACTGTGAACCTTTGCTATGCTTCGCTCAGCAGGTCAATGGATACGGTACTTTAAATGATGTGTTTCTTGGAATTTCCACTAGTGGCAATAGTAAGAATGTGTTGTATGCTGCCGTAACAGCTAAAGCAAAGGGAATGAAAGTGATTGGATTGACCGGACAAAAAGATAGTGCATTGAGCCAGATGAGTGATGTGTGCATTCAGGTTCCACAGACGGAAACTTATATGATTCAGGAACTGCATTTGCCGGTTTATCATTGTTTGTGTTTGATGTTGGAGGAGAGGTTTTTTGAAATTCATAAATTTTAGAAAAAATATAAATATATATTCAGAGTTTGAATATAAAAAATTTAAAAAAGCAATTTATTCAAAAAATGGGACACTTGACGAATGGTATAGAAGTGTTGACGAAAAAGTTGATAATTTGATAAAAATAGGAAAGTTTAGGCAGTATTATATATTAGTAACAGCTTTGGCAGGAAAAGATGATAATTGGAATGATGAAATTGAATTAGGAAATATTTTTAAGGATATTATAACTGGATTTGTTACTATAATGGTTGGATTTCTTTCAGGATATATATCTATACAGAGTTCAAATAATCAGTTACTTCAGAATTTGTATATTAATAAAATGGATAATGAATTAAGTCAAGAAGTTGTGAATGTATTGGCTCAAAGAATTCAGGAGGAGTCAGACTATTTTGGAAATGCTTGTATGACAATTTTGGGGTGTGTGATTTTGGAACTGTTAATATGTGGACTTATAGAGTATATTGGAAGCAAAAAAAATAAAAAACGTTCAGCAAATTATTATTTGTTTTACAATGAACTATGTAAAATATTTGAGTGTAAGAGACAATAAAACAGGGGGCAATGCCATTAAGCTAGTTGTTCGAAGTTTTGTTCGATAACCCAATTGTTGTCAAATATCCAATATTTTGAACTCCAAAAGCCCCAAAATGGGTATGCCAAAAAGACAGATGCTGTTCATCTGCCGAAAAGAAGAATATTCAGTTGCATAGCTTACCGATATTAAAAATGAATTGCGCTGATTCCACGGAGCGGCCGCTGAACCTGTCTTTTACAACGGGTACATATTTCATTCTCAGCCGGATGATATCGATGTGCTTGTCAAATAGATTTCCTGTTTAAGACAAGAGGTGCCTGACACAATAAAATTTTTATAAAATAATAAATACGTGTATACGAATTGACTGAAATATGATAAAATGCAAGGAAAAGGACGTTGAGAATAAATATAGATGAAGGAAAAATAAAATGAAGACGATAAGCGATAAGATATTTGAATTATTAAAAGAAAAAGGTATGAGTCAGAAAGAATTTGCCCAGAGGACAGGGATAGCAGAAAGTTCTATAAGTGACTGGAAGAAGAAACGGACAAATCCGGTTAGCGATAAGATATTGATTATATGTGAGGTATTAGGTGTCACACCGTATGAACTCTTGTCAGGAGCGGAGCATACAGGAACCAGAAGTAAAACAAATGAAATGTATGTATTTACAAAGGATACGGAACTGGGGATGCTCATAGAGACATATCAGCAATTAAGCGTAGAACAACAGAAAAGATTACTGGGGTATATGGATGCACTGAAGGATTAAATTTTTGCGCAAGAATACGTATAAACGGATAAATTATGAAACAAGGGGTATGAAAAAATCGGAAGAAAAGAAAGAGAATGGTATCCAGGAGCAATTTATCATTTAATGGAAAGAGGAATCCGCAGACAGGAGATTTTTAGAGAAGAAACGGATTACTATATATTTATTGCAATATTAAAGAATGTAATGGAAAAATATGGAGCAAACCTGCATGCATACTGTTTGATGACGAACCATATTCATCTGTTATTGGAGACATATGAGGAGAAAGTTGGTAAGATCATGCAGAAACTTGCAGGAGATTATGCTAGAACATTCAATAGAAGATATGGATATAAAGGGCATTTGTTTGAGGATAGATATAAGTCATGTCTGGTTGAAACGGATGAATATTTTCTACAGACAAGCAGATATATTCATTTGAATCCAGTTAAGGCAAGGATGGTGTCGAATCCGGAGGATTATAAGTGGAGTTCATATCGCAGAATAATTAATCTATGTGATGATGGAATAACAACGAGTCAGAAAACATTGTCATATTTTGGAAACAAAAGCATATGGGGATACAGGGAATTTGTTGAAGATATAGCAAATAAATATGTGGTAACAGAAACGGAGATAAGAACAGTGATGGGGGAAGATGAATTATGGCTACCGTGGTAAAAAGTTTTGCAATACAGGGGATTGATGGGTATACCGTTGATATAGAAATAAAGACGCTGGAAGGACAACCGCTCATTAATATTATTGGGCTGGGTGACCTTGCAGTAAAAGAAGCAGCAGAGAGGGTACAGGCAGCAATTGATGAAACCGGGTATGTTTTTCCCAAAAAACGTGTGATAATAAGCCTTGCACCAAGCGATAAAAAGAAAAGTGGATCTCATTTTGATCTGGCTATGGCAATAGGGGTTTTACAGCAAAATGATGATATTGCGGCAAAAAGTCTTTCAGATTATGGGTTTATTGGTGAATTGTCTTTAGATGGCCGATTGCGGGCTTGCAGGGGAATCCTTCCCATGATCATAGCTGCAAAGAAAAGGAAAATAAAAAAGCTTATTGTTCCATTTGAAAATATAAATGAGGCAAAATTAGTTCATGGGATAGAGACCATAGGGTTGCATGATTTGAGAGAAGTGATTCAGTATGTAGAAGGAAAAAATATAGAAGCAGAGCAAAAACAAATGGTGATTATCAAGCCAGATGATAGAAATGAAAAGGTCATGGATTTTTCTGACGTAAAAGGACAAGCAGAATTGACAGAGGCGGTTATGCTTGCTGCCGCAGGTGGCCACAATATGTTAATGATTGGGGAGCCGGGCTGTGGAAAAACAATGGTAGCGCAGAGAATTCCTACAATATTGCCACAGATGACAGAGGAAGAATGTCTTGAAGTCACAAAGATATACAGCATTTCAGGAATCCTTGAGAATGGCCATTCACTAATAAAGAACAGACCTTTTAGAGCACCACATCATAATGCGTCCTTGAATGCTTTGATTGGCGGAGGAGTGAATGCACTGCCGGGAGAAGTTTCATTAGCCCATAATGGAGTGTTGTTTTTAGATGAACTGGCAGAATTTTCAAGGCGCACATTAGATGCGTTAAGACAGCCAATTGAAGATAAGAGGGTATGTATTTCGAGAGTGAACGGAACACATACCTTTCCATCTAATTTTATGTTTGTGACAGCTATGAATCCATGTCCTTGTGGTTATTATCCCAGTTCAAAGTGCAGATGTACGGATTATGAGATAATAAAGTACAGAGGAAAAATATCCGGACCTATCATGGATCGGATTGATATACAAAAAGAGGTAAAGCCGGTGAATTTTTTTAATCTGGAAAATCAGAAAGAGTCTCTATCATCTGCGTGGATTCGAGAAAAGGTGGAAAAAGCGCGTATGATTCAGCAGGAGAGATATAAAAATGAAAAAGGTATTAATTGTAATGCCCAGATGTCGACATCACTCATTCAGCAATTTTGTGTGTTAGATGAAGAATCATTAAAACTGTTAAAGCAGACAAGCGAAAAATATGGATATAGCGCAAGAGTAATACACAAGTTGTTGCGTTTAGCGCGGACAAGTGCAGATTTAGATGGAGAGGAGAGGATTCGACAGTTGGATATTGAAAGAGTGCTGTCATGCAGAGACCTTGATAAAAGCAATAGTAAGATGCTGGTGGTAAGTTAAATGAAGTTGAAGTATTGGTTATGGTTGACACAAATTCCGTATATCGGAGTGGTTACAGCAAACAAATTAATGGATTGTATGGGTGACCCGCAGGTGGTGTTCGAAGCGGATGAAAACACATTGCGGCAAACAGGAATATTGAATAAAAGACAGTTAAGGAACATAGTAGAAAATCATGACATGGTGTTGGCGGAGACAATTATAAATAATTGCAGGACTTTAGGGATATCTATAATGACAAAAGCAGATACATGTTATCCAGACAGGGCAAAATATTTCGATGATGCACCGATTGTTTTGTATTATAAGGGAACGCCAGAAAGAAAAAAACGTGCGGTAGGGATTGTTGGGGCAAGAAGATGTACACAAGAGACAAAGAAACAAGTAATTAAGATTACAAGTCAGTATGTTTCAAAAGGGTACAGTATTATAAGTGGTATGGCAAAAGGAGTAGATTCATATGCACATACTGTTGCAATCAATAATGATGGTTATACAGTAGCAATTGTTGGCAATGGCCTTGACATATGTTATCCAAGTGAACACGATAAGTTGATGCAGAAAATACAAAATAAGGGGTTATTATTATCGGAATATCCACCGGGAACTATACCAGCAAGATACCGATTTCCGCAGCGCAATCGTCTTATAAGTGCATGGTCGGATGAAATCGTTGTTATTGGTGCTGGAAAAGGCAGTGGTGCATTTATAACAGCAGATTATGGTGATAAATACGGACATAAGGTGTTGTATATGTGATATGGCATAAATAAAGTAAGTCTATTAAATGTGGTAAATTTTGGGTTTCCAACGGTGTTGTTCAACAATATAATAGCAAAATAAATATATAGGGGTATAGTTGACGAGAAAGCGATCATAAACGGGACACAAAAATAGAACAAATGTACGGGAAAATATCTGATACTGGAAATTTGAAAATGAAAAATATGCAAAAAATGATGAAAATGTTTGCCGGAGATAGAATGGCTTAGAAAATTTAGTTGTGGAAAATGGAAATAATAGATATAATATAGAAAAGAAGTAGTTTCCAAAAGCGGATAAGGGGCTTTATTACTATTTTGATAAATATATATTAGGTTATTTGAAATCTCGAAGGGGGATGGATCTATGACAGCATTAAGACGGAGTGCAATATTGGAATTGGAAAAGATACCGGAAGATAAATTGTCTTTTGTAATACAGATTATGCAAGGCGTAAATGGATTATATAATGATACAGATAAGGAGAGGGAAGAAGCGTTTGAACGATTGGAACAGTTACGAAAAAAGGGTACTGTTACAGATGATAAGGCAGAGTTAGCTTCTTATAGGGAAGAAAAATATGGCAGGTAAAATTTTGATTGATACTAATGTATTACTTGATTATCTTTTGGAAAGAGAACCATTCTTTGAGGACGCAAAGAATGTGATTTTGTTATGCATCAAAGGAAAAATAAAAGGATGTATTGCAGCACATTCAATATCTAATATGTTTTACATATTAAGAAAAGATTATACAACTGAGGAACGCAGGGAAATATTATTCAATCTATGCGAAATCTTTGATGTAGAGGGTATAGATAAGATAAAACTATTATCTGGTCTCGTAAATGATAATTTTTCTGATTTTGAGGATTGTCTACAGATGGAATGCGCAAAGAGTTATGGGGCAGAATATATTGTGACAAGAAATGTATCGGATTATTCTGTATCAAATATAAAGGCAATTAAGCCAAGTGATTATTTAGGATTACAAAAAAGAGGTGCCTAAACAAAAGCCAATGCCATTGAAGCCAGTTGTACACAGCTTTGTTTGATAGCCCAGATGTTGTCAAAGAAAATGTCAAACTATTGATAATTAGCATTTTTGTGAAAGAGGCAATTGAGGTTGCTGAGGGTGGATTTCTTGTTACAATGGGAATCACACTGACATATCCTTGCACCGGATATGGATATATTCGGTTTGACAAATGAGAAGAAGGTATTGCAAAAAAGGTAATCGAATTTAAGGAAAAGCCGGATCTTGCGACAGCGGAGAAGTATGTTACAAGTGGAGAATATGCATGGAACAGTGGCATGTTTGTATGGAAAGCTTCTGTGATTTTGGAACAGTTTAAAGAATTTCTTCCAGAGGTGTATGCGTGTCTGGTGAAAATTGGGGACGCGATGGGAACTGACTCAGAGATGGAAGCAATCAATGAAATTTATCCGGTTATTCCAAGTATTTCTATTGATTATGGAATCATGGAAAAGAGTGATATTGTGAAAGTTATTTCTGCGGATATGGGATGGAGTGATGTCGGAAGCTGGGACAACCTTGGGGTGCTTCATGATACGGATGCCAATGGAAATTTTGTAGCTGGAAATCATCTGGCAATTGATACAAAGGATTGTATTACATATTCTAAGAAGCGCCTGATTACAACGATAGGAGTGGATAACCTGATTATTGTTGAGACAGAGGATGCGATATTAGTGTGTGATAAGAACCGGGCGCAGGATGTGAAGCTGATTGTTGATAAGTTGAAGGAAGATGGACGGGAGGAGTTGTTGTAGAGAGTAGAAATCAGAAGCCGGTGTGGAAACCGGCTTCTTTTATATAGATAAACTTTAATAAGTTAATTTGATGATGTGCGCGAATTGTCATTTTGATGAAAAATACTTGATAAATGATATGGAGAAGCATATTATATAAATATAGAAAAGAAAAATGTAAAACGATAATATATTCATTTGTTAATTGTTGTAGTATCCTGAATTAGTATACGGTTTTATATGAAGATGAGGTGGCAATATGAAGTATGAAGAAGTGGATTATATAAATGAAGATAATTTGACAACAATTAAAGTGAAAGATTACTTACCTAAAAAGTTGGAAGAAATGGAGAAGAAAGGGAATTTTATCTGTCCGTTTGAAGGGTGTGATGCAAAATTATGTTTGGTTCATAATTCTAAAAATGGAGGAAGGACATTTTTTTTTAAAGCAGTAGATGACGAACAACATATAGATAACTGTGATTACAAAATAGAAAATTATAAGGAATCATCTATAAAAGTAAACGAGAATGGAATTTTTACAGAAGGACAAATCAATGCATCTGTTAGGAGTCTTTATAATGATTACACTCAGCCTTTAATTCAAAAAGGAGGAGAAAAAAAGAAAGAAAAAACCTCTGAAATTAAAGGAAAAAAGAAAAATAGTACTGATGATAATAACGTAAACACAAGAAAAACATCTTCAACAGGAAGAATTGTGTATGGCGATGAAAGTATTGACGGCGTTAAGGGAAGAATGAGGAGACGCTTTCAAATTACAAGTGACGATTTTGGTCAAATGACGAAGGTGTGTGGTGTGATTTCAGAAATATATAGAAATCAGCATGGAGAAATGTTTATTAAATTTAAAGATGAACGACTTAATAATATTCAAATTTTTTTGGGACCAGTATATGAACAGTATAATCCATCAGAGTATGAACGGTTAAACTTAGTTGAGGAATATTTTAATAAAGAATCTAAGCATAAAGAAGTAATTTTAGCTGCTGGCGGACTGGTAAGTATGCGCAATAATTCATTGGTATTAGAGTTACAGGCAAATGGTTCATTTGTTATTGATGGGAAAACAATAATGCGGTTGATTGTTGATAAAACAAAAGAAAGATTAAAGTAAGAGATAATGCCATTAAGCTAGTTGTTCAATGAACAAGGAGCAATGCCATTAAGCCAGTTGTTCGAAGTTTTGTTCGATAGCTCAGTTGTTGTCAAATATCCGATATTTTGGACTCAAAAAGCCAAAAACAGGTATGCCAAAAAGACAGATGCTGTCCATCTGCCAAAAAGAAGGATATTCAGTTGTAGAACTTACCGATATCCAAAATGAATTGCGCTGATTCCACGGAGAGGCCGTTGAAACTGCCGGAACCTGTCTTTCACTGCGTGGACATATTTCATCATCAGCCGGATAATATCGATGTGCCTGCTGGAATCCCTGCGCATGAAGAACTTTCTGGCTGTTTTTAATGCTGAAGAAAAGTCAAGTTCATAGAGATACTTGTTGCTGCCATCCCGTTTCTTTTTCCGGTTTTCTTCTGCCGCTTCGTTTGCGATAAAAATGCCGAAATTGTACAGAATCAGGCGGGAATAGATTTCCTGTTTTAGAAATTCCGGCGGTTTTGATCTTAACAACGCGAAACTGCAGGAAATAAAGATGACTGTGTTTTTTCCTGAGAAGCTCATAAAAATGAGGGGTATTTTTACTGGGATTGATGTAGCGGTAAACATCTGACTGGCTTTTCATAATATTTGTGGCTTTATCCGTAAAAAAGCGCTTTATCGTAACATCGAATTCTTCAAGATCATCTGGAAGCTCAGATGCATAATAAGAAAGAATACTTTTCGGGGAAGATGGCGATTTTACACGGAAAACGTAACCCAGGTTTTTGAGCTCACAGTGGAACAGGAGATCATAGGATTCGTAACCGCGGTCTGCAGTTATAATATATTTTTGCGGGTCATCGGGTGTGAAATGATCCAGCATGGAGTGGAGCGCTTCACGCTCATCCGGCTGTTGTCCGGGCTGTATGACGACATCAAGGAAGGCTTTGCTGATAACATCAACAAAACCATTTAAGTGCATGTGGTTGTAACCTTTATAGTCGATAAGCCGGGGCTTATTATAGTCCTCGATAATATCACAATTGGTAGCATAGACAACGTGGCACCCATCGCAGGCGAGAATACAATGGTCTTTGAATTTGTCCGTAGTGGATGGAAAAGAAGATGAGAATTCCGAAAAAAGGTATTCAAAAGCAGAGAGGGAAATCTGTCTGCGGCGCTGGCAGAAAGCAGACTGTGAAGGGATAAGGTCAGGGTCCAGGTCAAAGTAATCCATGATCTCATCATTCGTGCTGCCTTTCCCCATGCTTATGATCAGACGCATGGTATCATAAAAAGATAGTTTCCCAAGATGCTGGCGTGTAAAATCGTGGCCAGGATTTTTGGAAAAGAGCCAGTGATGTTCAGCCATGGATAAGATGATAGAATTCAATTTTTCTTTTACATTTGACGGATAATGGTTCATAATAAAAATGTGCCTCCTTAGTTTTGCAGGGTTTTGGGATAGAATGATTCGTGGTGGAATCAATTCCCTTTATAAACAAGGTGACCGCACATTTTTTATTGTATGTCAATAGAAAAATGCAAAAAGAAACATAAAATATGTTACATAAATGTTAAATAAGTGCCAGCCCCAAAATAGAATAAAATACGAAAAGCTGTGTGTTGTCAGTGTTATAATAATTTTAAAAAAAGTGCTGTTAAGCTAGAGAAGCTAAATGGCATTGACCACATTGGGGTCTGACCCCATAAAAAAATATGGCGGTCAACTATCGCAAGGAAGGTTTGTATCGCAGGTATCTGGAGAATAGCTTTGAGTCGTTGTTGTGGGAGTGGGGATACTTTGCGTTGATTGTCGGAAATGTGAGGTAATGCAAATCGACCAGATGGCGTCTTAAAGAAAACTTAAGTTGTACCGTATTTGTTTGTGACGCAACCGACCGTGACAAGTGCAAAGGCAACGTACCGCGGAGCCTATTCGAATCTTGTAGATGCCAAATCACGCAAAGAAGTGAAAAAGGTATTGCTTGATGCGAGACTTTCTGAAAAGAATGTGAACGCATGGCTTTCCGATGTAAAGGATTATAATAAAACGATCAAAAACACCGGACTTGTCAAGAAAGGGTTTAAGAAGCTTTCGACAAAAAATCCGCAGTATGATGAGAACAAGATCATGGAATTGTGGAATAAAAAATATCCGGATTTTATCGGATACAATTGCCGCATTACTGCATTTGATCTGATGAAAGACAAGAAGCTGCTTTTTGTGGAAAAGCTGTCCTTTTCCCTGCCTTATCAGGTGCTAAAGTTTGATAACCGAAAGCAGTTGAAAAATTACCTGATGGGAATGTATGATACCTCGTGGGGACAGGAAGAGGCAAAGCCGTTTATCATGGAAAATACGAAAACTGTTTTGTAATAAGAAGGGGCTGCTTGAGAAGTTCTCAATAATTTCTTAAGAATTAGAACGCAAATCTTAAAGATATCTTTCTTTTTCAAACACAGGGTGTTCATATTCCTTTGCTAATCTATTATCATCGTAAACAACGACAAAATGTTAAAACTTAGGAAGGGAAAGGATATGAAACAGATAAACAGAGCAGCAGCGCAGATCACGCTTCTGGCAGCAGCGATCCTGATGATCGGATACGGTGCGATGCGCGGGGAGGCAGCCACGGTACTCTCAAAGGCAATCAAATTATGTATGGAGTGTGTTGGAATTGGATAAGAAAAAACATAAAATATCACAGTTTCTGGCGCACTTTCGGGGATGGATACAGGCCGTGGCAACGATTCTTACCAATATCCATCTGCCGAACTTTTTTAAAGGAGAGATTTACAGAGGGGATGCAAAGACGGTCTGTGTGCCGGGACTGAATTGCTATTCCTGTCCGGCTGCAACCGGGGCGTGTCCGATCGGTGCCTTGCAGGCAGTCATCGGCTCATCCAAGTTTAAATTTTCGTATTATATTACAGGATTTTTAATTCTGTTAGGTGTACTGCTCGGACGATTTATCTGTGGATTTTTATGTCCGTTCGGTTGGTTCCAGGAGCTGCTGCATAAGATACCGTTTAAGAAATTTTCAACGAAAAAGCTTAAGCCGCTTCGTTATATAAAATATGGCGTGTTGTTGATTTTTGTTATTTTACTACCCCTTCTGGTGACAAATTCACTGGGAATGGGAAATCCGTTTTTCTGTAAATATCTTTGCCCGCAGGGAGTGCTGGAGGGAGCGATTCCGCTTTCGATTGCCAATGCAAGTATCAGAGCGGCCCTTGGCAAACTGTTTACATGGAAATTCGGTATACTTATTACTTTTGTAATCCTAAGCCTTATGTTTTACCGCCCATTCTGTAAATGGATATGTCCGCTGGGCGCAATCTATGCGCTTTGCAATAAGGTATCTTTTCTGCAGATGAAGGTGGATGAGGATAAATGTGTATCCTGCGGCAAATGTGAGAGCGCCTGCAAGATGGACGTGGATGTCACAAAGCATCCGAACCATACGGAATGTATCCGCTGTGGCATGTGTATAAAGGAATGCCCGACGGAAGCAATTCACTATCAATATGGATTTGGAACAGATAAAACAAATTTGAAAGAGAATAAAGGAGAATAAAATGAAGAAATTAACAGTGATGCTGCTTATTGCAGCGATGGTACTCGGAGTAAGTGCGTGCGGAAATTCTGCTAACAAGGAAAATACAGCAACAGAGTCGCAGATGTCAACGCAGGAAGCAGAAGATCTGGATGCAAAGATTAATGAATTGACACAGAAAGAGAACAGTATTCTTGAAAACCATAAGGCTTTATGGGAGAAGGTATTTAACAGCATTGACAAATCAACTGTCAAGGATGCGACAGCTACGAATTACGGAGATTTTCTGGCAAACTCTTTAGACAAAATTAAGGATAAGTTTACCGATGATGAACTCAAGTCTTTGAAGGAAGATGTTGAAGAAATCAAAAAGCTTGAGGATGAGCTTCAGCCACTTCTTGAGAAGCAGAGTGCGAATGCATCAAATAAGGATTCCGGCAAAGAGGGAGCAAGCGTATTTCCGGAGTTTAAGGCAAAGGATCTGGATGGAAATGACGTGGACAGCAGCATCATTTCAAAGAATGCGGTCACGGTTTTGAATTTTTGGTTTAATGGATGTTCTCCATGCGTACAGGAGCTTCCGGAACTGAATAAATTAAATGAGGAGCTGAAGGAAAAAGGCGGACAGGTAATTGGTATCAATACAGATTCTCTTGACGGAAATGAGGATGGAATTGCTGAAGCTAAGAGTATTTTAGAGAAGCAGGGTGCAAAATATACGAATCTTTCCCTTGATTCCAACAGTGAAGCCGGAAAATATGCAACAAGCATTATGGCCTTCCCGACTACAATCGTGCTTGACCGTAACGGAAATATTATCGGAGAGCCGATCATGGGCGGTATTGATAATGACGAGTCATATAAGCAGCTGATGAAGACGATCGATCAGATACTGGCGGCTGATAAGAACTAGATAAGTTACTGTTCACACCTAACGGTGTTACCAGCAACGATTACAGCCCATTTAAAATGCCTCTACGAGGCATTTTAAATGGGCTGTAATCACTCAATAATTAATACTATGGCGCATAGCTTGACAACGTGGTGTCAAGCTTGCGTCTGAACAGTAACGAACAGATAGATTAAAGGGTGGTAAAAATATTTTAGGAATTGATAAATTGAATTCTGTCTGATACAATTGCTCATGGGTGCTACCATAACGGTAGGCGGTTAGTCCTTCGGCAGAGGGACTGTGACCCTCTGATTACATAGAAACCCGTAAGGGAATCCAAGGAAAGGAGGGCTAAGCCATATGAGTATTGTTGACTTTATTGCAGTAGTATGGTCCTATGTCAAGATTTAGTACAAGTTAAAATGAGAAACTTTTCCCATTTTTAACCCGCCAGAAGCTCAGCCTCAGTGTGTGTTCTTTCATACAATCGTTCGAATTCATTTGGTGACATATAGTTACAATGGCTATGAATTCGTTTCGTATT
>OLVU01000087.1_pt1 | contig 73268 bp, 71 predicted proteins | sample 1673321 | NCBI WGS metagenome assembly OLVU01 (sample SAMEA3178942, study PRJEB25190) | human gut metagenome | biome: human gut; feature: human-associated habitat; material: faeces | place: Austria | collected 2013 | reverse complement strand
TGTCCAGCCGGAACCCGGATGTGGACGAACTGACGGCGGGGAAGCCCCGCCTGGTGGTGCTGAACCGGGTAGACCAGGCGGACCCCGGCGAGACCCGCCGCTGGGCGGCGTATTTCCGGGGAAAGGGCTATGCCGTCCTGGAGGCCAATGCCAAGGGCGGTGCAGGCACCGCCCAGTTTGCCGCCGCCGTCCGGGAGCTGCTGCGGGACAAGCTGGCGGCCTGGGCCGATCGGGGCCAGGTGGGCCGCACCGTGCGGATCATGGTGCTGGGCATCCCCAACGTGGGCAAATCCACCTTTATCAACAAGGTGGCCCATCGCAAGACTGCCCGGGCCGAGGACCGGCCCGGCGTCACCCGCAGCAAGCAGTGGGTGCCGGTGGACAGCACTCTGGAGCTGCTGGACACCCCGGGGATCCTGTGGCCCCGGTTCGACGACCCGGAGGTGGGCAAGCGCCTGGCCTTCACCGGCGCCATCAAGGACGACGTGGTGGACATGGAGGAGCTGGCCTGTTATCTCATGGACTATCTGGGTCGGCGGTATGCGCCGGTGCTGGAGGAGCGGTACAAGATCGACGTGCAGCCGGAGGACAGCGGGTATGACCTGCTGGAAAAGGCCGGACGGAAGCGGGGCTTTCTCATGCGGGGAGCCCAGGTGGACACCCAGCGCATGGCCCGGGTCCTGCTGGACGAGTTCCGGGGCGGCAAGCTGGGGCGGTTCACCCTGGAAACGGTGGAGGATGCCCAATGAGACCGGATGATTCCCTGGAACAGGCGGCCCGAAAGCGGGGCTATACCCTGGTGTGCGGCTGCGACGAGGCGGGAGCCGGGCCCCTGATGGGGCCGGTGTGCGCGGGTGCTGTGATCCTGCCGGAGGGGTGCGATATCCCAGGACTGGACGACTCCAAGAAGCTGACGGAGAAAAAGCGCGAGGCCCTGTACAGTGTCATCACCGAAAGGGCCATTGCCTGGGCCGTGGCCTCCGTCAGTGCGGCGCAGATCGATGCCACGGACATTTTAAGCGCCCGTATCAAGGCCATGGAACTGGCCATCGAGGCCCTTTCCCTGTCCCCGGACTATGCCCTCATCGACGGCAACCGGGACCATGGGCGGTGCGCCTCCATCGACCTCCCCCATGAGACGGTGGTAGGCGGCGACGGGCGCAGCATCTCCATTGCAGCAGCGTCCATCCTGGCCAAGGTCACCCGGGACCGGTATGTGACGGAGGTGCTGGACAAGGAGTACCCCCAATATCACTTCGCCCAGCACAAGGGCTACGGCACCAAGCTGCACTATGCCATGCTGGACCAATACGGCCCCTGCCCGGAGCACCGGCAGTCGTTCCTGGTCAAGTGGAAGGAGCGTCGGTCATGAGCCGGGCGGAGGGCACCTGGGGCGAGGCGGAGGTGGCCAACTATCTGCGCCGCCGGGGGTATACCCTGCTGGCCCACGGCTTTCACTGCCGGTTCGGGGAGATCGATCTGATCGCCCGAAAGGACGGGGTGCTGTGCTTCGTGGAGGTCAAGACCCGGACCAATCTGTCCTGCGGCCTGCCCCGGGAGTACGTGACGCCCCAGAAGCAGCAGCGGCTGCGGAAAACGGCGGCGTGGTATCTGATGGTGAAGGACCTGGACTGCCCCGCCCGCTTCGACGTGGCGGAGGTGTACGCCGACGGACCGCACCCCCAGAAGGCCGCCCGCATAGAGTACATTGAAAACGCATTTTGAGGTGACATATGGAACATATCCCCTATTTTGACGCGCACTGCGATACCATTTACCGCTGCCTGCGGACCGGAGCGCAGCTGCGGGAAAACGACGGTCATCTGGATCTGCGCCGGGCATCGGCCTTCGGGCGGTTCGCCCAGGTGTTCGCCCTGTACCAGGACCCGGAGGAGGTTCCCCAGGGCAGCACCATGGTCCGGGAGGGACAACTCCTGCATCAGAAGTTCCTGCGGGAGATGGAGCAGAACCGGGACGTCATTGTCCCCTGCCGCACCGGCGCAGAGGTGGACCGGGCCGCGGCAGACGGGAAAATGGCGGCGATTCTCTCCATAGAGGGGGCCGAGCTCATAGGCTGCGACCCGGGACAGGTGGAGACGGCGGCGGAATGGGGCGTGCGGTTTCTCAACCCCGTGTGGAATTGGCCCAATGTTCTGTCCGGCACCAACTGCCGGGACACGGATCGGGGCCTCTCCCCTCTTGGCGCCGACTTCCTGCGGCAGCTGGAGGCGTGCCATATCTGCCCCGACGTGTCCCACATCAGCGACCCGGGGTTCTGGGACGTGGTGCGCCTGGCCCGGGGGCCGGTAGTGGCCTCCCATTCCAACAGCCGGGCCCTGTGCCCCCACCGGCGCAACCTTACCGACGATATGTTCCGGGCCATCCGGGACAGCGGCGGCGTGGTGGGGCTGAATCTGTACCGTCCCTTTGTGGGTCCGGCGGGCACCATGGAGGAGCTGGTGGCCCATGTGGAGCATTTTCTGGAGCTGAGCGGGGAGAAAGCTCTGTGCCTGGGCGGCGATCTGGACGGCTGCGGGACCCTGGCCGCCGGAATGCAGGGCGTCCAGGACATGCCCCGCCTGTGGCAGGCCCTGGCAGCCCGGGGCTATCCCCAGGCCCTGCTGGAGGACCTGTTCTGGAACAATCTGCGGAGGATGGTGTGGTGGTGTTGAGCGTTCTTTTTAACAAATCACATTCGCTTCCGTCTATACTGCCAACGGATTGACGTGGACAGAGGTAAATCATGATTTTTACAAAGGCAACCTATGCCGAATTGCGGCAGGGATATACAAATCGGAATGGCTTCATCTTTACGGCGCTGACCGATCCGACCAATGTGCATGACGCGATTGTCGTTCATGCTCCGCAAAGCGCAGGCTGTATAACGCCGCAGCTTCCGCATTCTTCCAGAAGTTTTGCGGAACATCTGGCACTAATACAGTCAGAGGGGCTTGAAAAGGCAATCGTCATTTCGGACGAGATCGGTTGGCTGTCTCAATGCCCGTCGCTTCAGTTCTTGTGGGTCATTCCATCAGACTCTGCGGCAGACGGATTCGATTTTTCGCCGTTGTATCATATGCCATGCGTTAAATGGCTTCGCTGTCAAACGGCCTATGGTATAGCAGGAAAACTGCACGGTGAAATAGACTACGGGAAGGTCCCAGGTCTGCGGTGCCTGTATGTATCACATACGAAGTACGAGTATGGTTTCGCCAATGCGCAGGACCTACAATCCCTTAATCTCTGCGCATATCAAGGAAATGACCTTGCAGATGTTATCGGGGGAGAAAGCTTAGACTGGCTATCGCTGACGCAGGGCAAAATTCACTCGCTAAATGGCTTGCACAAGGCAAAATCCTTGAAGTCGCTTTCCTTGTGTTATCAGCGAAATCTGACGGATATCTCCGCCCTGGTAAACGTAAAGAGTACCTTATTCCAGCTGTGCCTTGACCACTGCTCTCATATCACGGATTTTTCTGCTCTGTCCGCTTTATCGGCGCTGGAATATCTGGAGTTACAAGGAAATAACATCTTGCCAAACCTATCTTTTCTTTGCAATATGCCAAATCTGAAGGTTTTGAATTTGGGCATGGATGTTTCCGACGGAGACCTGCGTCTATGTATGAACGTCCCTTATGTGACCTGCAAAAACCGTCGCCATTTCAATCTGCGGGACGCAGAGCTGCCAAAGCGGATTTGCTCTGCGCAGGATGACCACGGAGTCGAGCTGTGGCGGCGATGCTGATGGTTTACTTTTTGACCTTTAAAAGCATCAAAATTACCAAGAAAGGAGGTGCCGTATGGCGCTGTATGCCATTGGCGACCTGCATCTGTCTCTGAGCTCCAACAAGCCCATGGAGATCTTCGGGGACGGGTGGCGGGATTATGTGGCCCGCATCCGGGAGGGGTTCTCCGTGCTGACAGAGGACGACGTCACCGTGCTGTGCGGCGACCTGTCCTGGGGCATGAGCCTGGAGGAATCCCTGGAGGATTTCCGGTTCATCGACGCCCTGCCGGGGAAGAAATACCTGCTCAAGGGCAACCACGACTACTGGTGGAACACCGCCGCCAAAATGGAGCGGTTCTTTGCGGAAAACGGCCTGACCACCATGGAGATCCTCCACAACAACTGCCGCTTTTACGGGGACGTGGCCCTGTGCGGCACCCGGGGCTGGTTCTATGAGCTGGACAACCAGGGCACCCACAACGAAAAGGTGCTGCTGCGGGAGGTAGGGCGGCTGGAAACCTCCCTGAAGGCGGCAGGCGACCGCGAGAAGCTGTGCTTCCTCCATTATCCGCCGCTGTATCAGGGGTACCAGTGCCCGGAGATCCTGCGGCTGCTGCGGGAATACGGCGTGAAGGTGTGCTGCTACGGCCATCTCCACGGTGCTTCTCACCGCCGGGCCCTGCAGGGAGACCGGGGCGGAACCGCGTTTTACATGGTCTCCGGGGATTATTTGGGCTTCCATCCTAAAAAAATTTGTGATTAGAGCAAAAAAGTGTGGAAATTGAAATTGTTTTCTGCTATTATATAGAATTGCATTGATACGATTTAATGCTGAACGGAGGAAAAATCAAAATGAGTGTAAAATCCTGTGAAAAACTGGACAAGAGCAAGGTCGCACTGACCATCGAAGCAGACGCCGCCGCCTTTGAGGCCGCCATCAACAAGGCTTACCTGAAGCAGCGCGGCAAGATCAGCGTTCCCGGCTTCCGCCCCGGCAAGGCTCCCCGCAAGATGATCGAGAGCATGTACGGCGCAGAGGTCTTCTATGAAGAAGCAGTGAATATCCTTCTGCCCGACGCCTATGAGGACGCCGTGAAGGAGCAGGAGCTGAAGGTCGTGGGCTATCCCGAGGTGGAGCTGGAGTCCTGCGGCAAGGACGGCGTGGTGTTCAAGTGCACCGTGGCCGTGTATCCCGAGGTGACTCTGGGCCAGTATAAGGGCCTGGAGGCCCCCAAGGCTGAGGTCAACGTCACCGACGAGGACGTGGAGAACCGTCTGAACGAGATGGCCGACCGCAACAGCCGTCTGGTCAGCGTGGAGCGCGAGATCCAGAAGGGCGACACCGCCGACATCGACTTCGAGGGCTTTGACAACGGCGTGCCCTTCGACGGCGGCAAGGGTGAGAACTTCGACCTGGAGATCGGCTCCGGCAGCTTCGTCCCCGGCTTTGAGGATCAGCTGGTGGGCATGAAGGCCGGCGAGGAGAAGGACATCGACATCACCTTCCCCGAGAACTATACCCCCGAGCTGGCCGGTAAGCCCGTGGTGTTCCATGTGAAGGTCAACGAGGTCAAGCACAAGGAGGTCCCCGCCATCGACGACGAGTTCGCCAAGGACGTGTCCGAATTCGACACCCTGGAGGAGCTGAAGGCCGATACCCGCAAGCAGCTGACGAACGACCGCGAGGCCGCCGCCCAGCGTGCCTTTGAGGACGCCCTGATGCAGAAGGTGGCCGACGGCATCCAGGCCGACATCCCCGATGAGATGGTGGACGTTCAGGCCCAGCAGATGATGGAGAACTTCCAGCAGCAGCTGGCCGCCCAGGGCATCCCCTTTGACCAGTATCTGAAGATGACCAACACCACCGAGGACGATTTCAAGAAGCAGGCCCATGACCCCGCCGTGCAGCAGGTCCGCATGGATCTGGCCGTGGCCGCCCTGGTGAAGGCCGAGAACCTGGAGGCCACCGCCCAGGAGATCGAGGATGAGCTCAAGACCGTGGCCGATAAGTACGGCATGGATCTGGACACCATCAAGAAGTATCTGCCCGAGGCCGACGTCCGTGAGCAGGTCCTGCGCAGCAAGGCCATCAAGGCTGTGGCCGACGCCGCTGTGGCCGTGGCTCCCGTGGTGGAGGAGTCCCAGGAAGAAGCCAGGCAGGAAGAGGAAAAGAAGGACGCGGAATAATTATCCGGCGTTCCCTGCTTGAGATACCACGCGGGCGGGTATAATTGGGTAGAGTTCCATCTATTTGTACAGGAGGTATTTTCTATGAGTTTAGTCCCTTATGTTGTGGAGCAGACCAACCGGGGTGAGCGTTCTTATGACATCTTTTCCCGGCTGCTGAACGACCGCATCATCTTCCTGGGCGAAGAGGTCAATGATACCACCGCCAGCCTGGTGGTGGCCCAGCTGCTGTATCTGGAGGCCCAGGACCCCGACAAGGATATCCAGATGTACATCAACAGCCCCGGCGGTTCCGTTACCGCGGGTATGGCCATCTACGATACCATGCAGTATATCAAGTGCGACGTGTCCACCATCTGCATCGGCATGGCTGCCAGCATGGGCGCGTTCCTGCTGTCCTCCGGCGCACGGGGAAAGCGCATCGCCCTGCCCAATGCGGAGATCATGATCCACCAGCCCTCCGCCGGGACCCAGGGTAAGGTCACGGATATGGAGATCGACGTGGAGCGTTTCCTGAAGCTGAAAAAGCGCCTGAACCAGATTCTGGCCGACAACACCGGCAAGGATCCCGAACAGGTGAAGCAGGACTCCGAGCGGGATCACTGGATGCTGGCCGAGGAGGCCCGGGAATACGGCCTGGTGGACAAGGTCATTTACAAGAGGTAACCAATGGCAGACGATAAGAAATCCCTGCGGTGCTCCTTCTGCGGCAAGGCGGAGAACCAGGTGCACCGCATGATCCAGGGCCCCGGCGTGCGCATCTGCGACGAGTGCGTCCAGCTGTGCATGTCCATTCTGGACGACGGGTATCAGCCCGGCCCCGAGGCCGGGTACGAGACCCCGGACCAGCTGCCCACTCCCCGGGAGATCAAGGCGGTACTGGATCAGTACGTCATCGGTCAGGACGCCGCCAAGGTGGCCCTGTCCGTGGCGGTCTACAACCACTATAAGCGCATTTTCTTCGGCGGCGGCGAGGATGTGGAGCTGCAAAAGAGCAACATCCTGATGATCGGGCCCACGGGCTCCGGCAAGACCCTGTTTGCCCAGACCCTGGCCCGGGTGCTGAAGGTCCCCTTCGCCATCGCCGATGCCACCACCCTCACCGAGGCCGGTTATGTGGGCGACGACGTGGAAAACATTCTGCTGCGGCTTCTGCAGGCGGCGGATTTCGACGTGGAGCTGACGGAGCACGGCATCATCTATGTGGACGAGATCGACAAGATCGCCCGTAAGAGCGAAAACACCTCCATTACCCGGGACGTGTCCGGCGAGGGCGTGCAGCAGGCGCTGCTGAAAATCCTGGAGGGCACCGTGGCCAACGTTCCGCCCCAGGGCGGCCGGAAGCATCCCCACCAGGAGTTCATCCAGGTGGACACCCACAACATTCTGTTCATCTGCGGCGGTGCATTCGACGGTCTGGAGAAGATCATCGAGCAGCGCACCGACCGCAAGGGCATCGGATTCGACGCCGTGGTGGAAAGCAAGGCCGAGCGTCGGACGGGACAGCTCCTCAAGGAGGTCCAGCCCCACGACCTGCTGAAATTCGGCATCATTCCCGAGCTGGTGGGCCGTTTGCCGGTGATCGCCGCTCTGGACGGGCTGGGCCGGGAGGATCTGGTCCGGATCCTGACGGAGCCGAAGAACGCCCTGGTCAAGCAGTATCAGAAGCTGTTTTCCTATGACGATGTGAAGCTGATGTTCGAGCCGGAGGCCCTGGAGGCCGTGGCCGACAAGGCCATCGAGCGCAACATCGGTGCCCGTGGCCTGCGGGCTGTCATGGAGGGAGTTCTGACCCCCATCATGTACGATATTCCCTCGGACCACACCATCGAACAGGTGACCATCACCGCCGGCGCCGTCAAGGACGGTGCGGAGCCGGTGATCCTGCGTGACCCCAATCACCACCGGTCCCACAAGGACAGCGACGCGCCGGCGTCCTGAAACAACCAACAAGGGGGAGAGACGCTTGCGCCTCTCCCCTCTTGCCCTATTGTACTTTCCCTATCGCAAAGGAGATACCCTTATGACCACACAAAATATGCCCGTGCTGGCTCTGCGGGGGCTGACCGCCTTCCCGGGCCAGACGCTGAGCTTCGACGCGGAGCGCGAGATATCCATCCTGGCACTGGAGAACGCCATGGAGGGCGACCGGGAGCTGCTGCTGGTAACCCAGCGGGAGATCGGTGTGCAGGAGCCTCAGGAGGAGGATCTGTACGCCATCGGCACCGTGTGCCGTATCTTCCAAATCGTCAAGACCTCGGATACCGGCGTGCGGGTCATCGCCGGGGGACTGCACCGGGCGGCCATCCGCCGCCTGTGGCAGACAAAGCCCTTCCTCCAGGCCAACGTGGACCTGCTGGAGGACGAGGGTTGGCGGGCCACGGACCGCACCGAGGCCCTGACCCGGCGGATCTACGCCCTGTTTGGCCGGTATCAGGAGCTGGTGGGGAATCTGTCCGATCAGCTGGTGGCCTCGGTGCTGGATATCCGGGACCCCGGCGAGCTGGCGGACACCATCGCCGCCAACATCAACCTCCGGCACCAGGACCGCCAGCGGGTGCTGGAGGAGCTGCACCCCGTCCGGCGGCTGATGATCATGAACGAGATCCTGCTCCACGAGGTTGACATCGCCGCCCTGGAGTCGGATATTGACCAGAAGGTCCGCCAGCGGGTGGGCCAGGTCCAGCGGGACATGGTCCTGCGGGAGCAGCTCCATGTATTGCAGCACGAGCTGGGCGAGGACGGCGACGACGAGCTGTACGAGTACGAGGAGCGGATCGGCCGCTGCCGTGCCTCGGACGAGGTTCGGGAGAAGCTCATGAAGGAGCTGCACCGCCTGTCCAAGCAGCCCTTCGGCAGCGCCGAGGGCGCGGTGATCCGGAACTATCTGGACGTGTGCCTGGACGTGCCCTGGGGCGTGGAGACCCACGACCGGGCTGATGTGGAGCAGGCCCGGAAAATTCTGGACCGTGACCACTACGGCCTGGAGAAGGTGAAGGAGCGCATCCTGGAGTTCATCGCCGTGCGGCAGCTGAACCCCCAGGCCAAGGGAAAAATTCTGTGCCTGGTGGGCCCTCCCGGCGTGGGAAAGACCTCCATCGCCCTGTCGGTGGCCAAGGCCATGCACCGGAAGCTGTCCCGGCTGAGCCTGGGCGGCGTCCGGGATGAGGCGGATATCCGCGGCCACCGGAAAACCTACATAGGGGCCATGCCCGGCCGCATCATTGACGCCGTCATCCGCAGCGGGTCCATGAATCCCCTGCTGGTGCTGGACGAGATCGACAAGCTGGCCAGCGATATGCGGGGCGACCCGGCGTCAGCCCTGCTGGAGGTGCTGGACAGTGAGCAGAATCATGCCTTCCGGGATCACTTCCTGGAGGTGCCGGTGGACCTGAGCCGGGTGATGTTCATCACCACCGCCAACACCCTGGACACCATCCCCCGTCCCCTGCTGGACCGGATGGAGGTCATCGAGCTGAGCAGCTATACCGACGAGGAAAAGCTGCAGATCGCCAAGCAGCACCTGCTGCCCAAGCAGCTGAAGGAGCACGGCCTGAAAAAGGCCCAGCTGCGCATCAGCGACGACGCCATCCGCCGGGTCATCGCGGCCTATACCAGGGAATCCGGCGTCCGGGTGCTGGAGCGGCAGCTGGGCAAGCTCTGCCGTAAGGCTGCTATGCAGCTGGTAGACGGCGACGTGAAGCGTGTGGACATCACCGACAAGAATCTCCGGGACCTGCTGGGCGTGGAGCAATACACCGACTCCGTTCACAGCGACCGGGACCAGGTGGGCGTGGTCAATGGCCTGGCCTGGACCCAGGTAGGCGGCGAGATCCTGGAGGTAGAAGCCCAGGCCCTGGACGGCAGCGGCAAGCTGGAGCTGACCGGCAACCTGGGCACCGTGATGCAGGAATCCGCCAAGGCGGCGCTGACGTGTCTGCGCAGCCGGTGGGAGGAGCTGGGCCTGACCCGGGACTTCTATAAAACCAAGGACATCCATGTCCACTTCCCGGAGGGAGCCGTGCCCAAGGACGGCCCATCGGCGGGCATCGCCATCACCACCGCTATGCTGTCGGCGCTGTCCGGGCGGCCGGTTCGCGGCAGCGTAGCCATGACCGGCGAGGTGACCCTCCGGGGCCGGGTGCTGGCCATTGGCGGTCTGAAGGAGAAAACCATGGCCGCCCTGCGCAGCGGCGTACATACGGTCATCATCCCCCGGGACAATGTCAAGGATCTGGAGGAGATCGACCAGACGGTCCGGGCCGGACTGCACTTCGTCCCCGTGGACACCGTGGACCAGGTGTTTGAAGCGGCGCTGGCCGCACCTCGGGGCGAGCACGCCGCACCCCGGCACCGTGCGTCGCCGGAGGCCCCTGCGGCGCTTCCAGTGTAAAGGAGGAACACTTGCCATGCCTATCAACTACAACAAGGCGGAATTTATCCGCTCGGCGGTCCGTCCCGATGCCTTTATCCGGGACGGGCGGCCCCAGGTAACCTTTGCCGGACGCTCCAACGTGGGCAAGTCCTCCGTCATCAACCGCCTGCTGAACCGGAAGAATTTTGCCCGGGTGGGGGCCACCCCCGGCAAAACCACCCAGGTGAACTACTTTCTCATCGACAACCGCGTCTATCTGACGGACCTGCCCGGCTACGGCTACGCCAAGGTCAGCAAGGAGGAGCGGGAACGCTGGGGACGGCTGATGGAGTCGTATTTCCAGGCGCCCGGGCTCATCACCCTGGGTGTCCTGATCGTGGACGCCCGGCACAAGCCCACGGCGGACGATGTCACCATGTTTCAGTGGTTCCGGGGCACCGGCTGCCCGGTGGTGGTAGTGGCCAACAAGCTGGACAAGCTGAAGAAAAGTGAAATAGAACCCAACCTGCAGGTGATCCGGGACACTCTGGAGCTTTCAGAGCAGGACTGCCTGGTGCCGTTCTCCGCCGAAAAGGGCACCGGCAAAACGGAACTGCTGTCGGCCATCTCTCAGCGGCTGGGCGTGTGAGCAGAGAGGAGCAGGTGCATGAGATTGCGGTAAGTTGCGGCAAATGAAAAATTTGACGCAGGAGGTCATATCATGACAGCATTTCATATCCGTCCCTATGAGCACTACTGCACGGAGGAAATACTCCCCCTGTATGAGGCAGTGGGCTGGACCAACTATACCCAGCGGCCGGACATGCTGCGGGACGCCTTTGCCGGGTCTAGGGATGTGCTGGCGGCCTACGACGGCACACAGCTGGTGGGAATTTTACGCGCTGTAGGCGACGGCGCGTCCATTCTGTATGTGCAGGATATCCTGGTGCAGCCCCGTTGGCAGCGCCGAGGCGTCGGCTCCGCCCTGATGCAGGCGCTGCTGGCCCGTTGGCCGCAGATATACCAGACGATGCTCTGCACCGACGACACCCCCAAGACCGTGAGCTTCTATGAGTCCCTGGGATTTACGGACCTGCGGGCCCTGGGGGCCCGGGGATTCATGCGGATACATCGGGAGTAGTCCCCTCCCCTGCCGGCAAAACCTAACCTTTGGTTAATAGCAATTTTTGTAAGTCCACTGTACAATGAATGTACAGTGGACTTACTATATCGAGGAGGAAGGACCATGCGAAAATTCAGCCTTTTCCTGCTGCTGTGCGGTCTGGTGCTGTGCCTGGCGGCCTGCGGGCCCAAGGAGACCACCCCGGATGATGATATCGCCGGCGATGACTGGCGCACCTGGGGCACCATCCAGGACACCGGTACCCTGACCCGTGGCGGCGATAGCACCGATGTGTGCATCTGCGTGAGCGACGATGGAGCCAAGCTCTATTACGACCTTCCGGAGCAGGAGCTCTATGGCAGCGTAGTGTTCCCGGAGTCCATCGACGGAGCCGCCGGCTGCTATCAGGACACGGATTTCACCGACCTGGACGGCGACGGCAACAGCGACATGCAGATGACCTTCAACGTAGACGGCCAGTGCCAGACGTATGTGTGGTACTGGAACGCGGTCAACGGCCAGTTTATGGACACGCTGGCGGAGTAAGGAGGTCACTATGAAGAAGCTATCCCGGCTGGCAGTCATGCTGGCGCTGGCGCTGGCCCTGACGGCGTGCAGCGGCGGCGCAGATACGCCGTCCCCCGACGAGCAGACGGAGGGGCAGCATCCGGTGACGGATGCCGCAGAGCTGGAGGGCCAGTGGACGTCCCCCTCGGGGAGTATCCTGTCCTTTTCGGCAGACCAGGGCCGCTATACCTACCAGACCTTCACCGGCCGCACGGGGCAGGGTCCCTATGACGCCGCTGCCGATGTGCCTACCATCGACTTTGACGGCTTCCTGTACGATTTTATTCTCCGGGACGACGGGGTGCTGCTGCCCAATCAGAACGGCAGCGGCGGCGACGCGGAGAGCATCGACCACTTCACCTTCCGCCGCAGCAGCGATGCCCGGATAGATCTGTGGGAGCTCTCGGACCTGAGCGGCGTGTGGCAGAACGCTCTGGGTGAGACCCTGGTCATCGACGCAGACCGCATGGCGTATCTGAGCTACACCAGACTATCCATGGGCAGCGGCACCATCGGGGACGACCAGGACGGCAAGGGACCGTATCTGGCCATGAACGGACGCATTTACCTGTCCCCCGGCCTGGATAAGGACCGGTTCACCCTGCTGGGCCAGGATGCGGACGGCAGCTTCTCCGGCGTGTTCTACCCCTACGGCCAGGCAGCGGCCTATACCGCCCTGCCGGGGGCCAGCTTTGAGACCGACGAGGACGGCTATTGCCGCTGGTACAGCGACGGTCACGACGCCTTTTACATTACCGGAAGCTACACCCTGGCAGAGGACGGGCTGGCCTATCGCGACGACGGCCCGGTGTATGCCGCCGGGTTCGACCCCATCCCCTACGATCCCGCCGAGGACTGGGGCGACAGCTGGATGAGCAATTGGGGATAAAGCCTATGAAACAGAGCAAATGCCCCCTGTGTGGGGAGCGATTGAAAAAGGGAAGCACCACCTGCCGTTGCGGCTATCGGGAGACGCTGGCGGAGCAGGAGCTTCTGCGGCAGCTGGCGGTATGGAGCCGGGTCCAGACCCTGGGCACGGTGCTGCTGGTGCCGGGCTTCCTTGTGGGAGCCGTTGTGTGGTGGCGGTCAGGCGACATCCGCTGGGGGCTTACGGCCCTGTTCGTGCTTCTGTTCTCCGGGGCCGGGTGTATCTTCTGGGGCCAGAGCCGCCAGCGAAAGCTGGTCTGGGAGCAGATGGGCGGCTACTTCCGCACGGAAACGGAGAACGCCTTTGGCCTGCCCCTGAACGTGCCGGAGCTGGTGATTGATGAGGCACACATCCGCCGGGACGACATGATTCCCCCGCCCTGGGAAAGGTGTCAGGTGAAGAATTACCGCCAGGGCATCCACCGGGGCGTCCGGTTCGGTGCGGCCAACGTGGAGCTGACCCATGAGTTCCAGGAGCACGTGGGCCGGGACGTCAGCGACAGCATGTCCCGCAGCGTCCGCCAGTTCGGCGGCGTATGGCTGGTGTGCGAAACGGCGCACTGCGCCCCTGCCGGCGGATATTTGTACCGGCGGCAGGATGCGGCATATGACCGGGACGGTCTGGGTCTGCTGCCCCTGCTGGAAAAGCTGGGGCGTCCGGCAGCCGTGCGCTGGGACGGAAACCGGCTGGTGCTGGCCCTGGAGTCCAATCTGCCGGTGATGGACCTGCCGGAGGGCAACCTGGCCGTCAGGGATCTGAACGGCCTGCGATACGCCTTCCGGCTATCGCTGCGGTATTTGCAGGGGATCATCGAGGCCCTGTGCCGGTGTGAAGTCCTGTTTGGTACAGAAAGAGAGGAGCAAGCACATGGATAACAGCACACAGAATATTCAGAAGGGCCGCGCCCTGGCGGGCTTCGGCAAGGTTTTCTCCGGCATCGGCGTGGTCATTCTTGTGGCCGGAGTGATTCTCAGCGCCACGCCCGTCATCGCCGCAGGCGTCATCATCGCCGTCATCGGCGGCGTTATGGGCGCGTCAGGCGGGAAAAAGCTCCAGGGTGCGGCCCAGGGCGGATTGGCCCAGGACGCGCTGCGCGCAGTATTTCAGGAAGCGGAATACCTGCCCCGGCAGCATATTTCCCAGGAAACACTCCAGGCCTCCGGTCTGCCCCTGCCTCAGGCGGAGCGTATGAGCGGCAGCGGTCTGGTCCGGGCCAGGTACCATGGTCGGCCACTGGAGATCAGCAATCTGGAGCTGCTGGACCTGCAGCCCTATCAGGACCCCGCCACCCAAAACTGGGAAAACAACGAGGTGCCGGTTTTCCACGGACGCTGGATGGCGGCGCAGCTGGGCCGCACCCTTCCCTGCGACCTGCAGGCCGCCCCCAAGGGAAAGCTGGCACGGCTGCTGGGCCGGGACGGTTTTTCCTCGGAAAATCCGGAATTTGACAAGCGGTTCGGCGTTCAATGCGGCGATCCTGCTGCGGCGCAGGCTCTGCTGTCCCCCCAGGTCATGGACCGGCTGCTGCACTTGGGCAAGGTGTATCTCAGCGTCAAGGCCGACGGACGGGTATTCGCGGCTATCCAGACGGACGAGCCGCTGTTTGACGCCGGAAAGGGCCGGGCGGATCAGATGAAGGAGCGCTTTGCGGGCCAGCTGCGGGACTTTACGGACCTGCTGGACGCTATGAGGGAGTGATCAACATGCCATTTTGGGGAGCCGCTGTGCTGTTCATCCTGGCGGCAGCCGGGTTTTTCGTAGGACAGGCCTGCCTGCGCCGTGGGCCGCGCATCGTCTGCATGATCGTATGCGGCATTGCAGCTGCTGCCAGCGCTGCATACATGCTGCTGACTCTGATCCTGGTAGGCGGCATACAGTAAAAGACAATGCTGCGATGCAGCGATAACGGGCACAGCAGACAGCGCTGTGCCCGTTATTGCACAATTGCCCTTTGTGTGTTAGGATAGGGGCAAAAAGGCTATCTCTGATTATCCATACCAGCAGCCAAAGGACGGAGGATAGAATATGCGATACTTTCGGTATAACCACACATGCAAAAATCTAAACAATGCTCTGACTGATCAATATAAATCCCTCATTCGCTGTGAGAAGCGTATCCTCCAAAAAGAGAAAATATGGCGAAGATTCAGCGCGGTTCTTTCATTTATCATCTTTATTGCTGCCGTCACTGCGGGCTTTTTTCTGCTTAAATCAATTCCGCAGTCAGATGGTTGGTTCTGGAATCTCCTTGCTGGTATCGGGAAGATGATTGCCGGCTGTTTCATTCTCGTTGTTGGTGGAATCGTGACTGCCGGATTGACCGCGCCTTTATGGGAAAAAGTTGAATCCCTCCATCCGTCCACCATGAAAAAGAATATCCTGTCTCAAGCCTGCGGCCATTTGCGGGATTACTACGGGGTACAGGAGCCATATCTTATTACCAAATGCTTCGATTCCTCAGATAAGAGGTTTCAAAATCACGATGTTTGCATTTTTCTCGTCGGTAATGAACTGCGTATCACCACGGATTTAATTCAGGGGTTTCTTTATGATGAAAAAGATTTGGGCTGCTATGCTTTCACGGAAACTGAGATTGCACTATCCAAATGGCTGTGTGAGAAACGGTTAATGGTAGAAATGAAAGCAGATACAATCACTTTTTTGCTGGGATATAGGGCGAAAAGTTTTATTGAAAGGGCATTCATAGAAACAAAATCCGCTGAATCTCCGACTTGTCAGGTTGATTTAGGGTCACACTTTCGTATATAGCATCCTGCTATGCGTCACTGCACGTCTTACAATTCCTTCTTAATGGAGCGGATGGCCCCCTTTTCCAGGCGGCTCACCTGGGCCTGAGAGATACCGATCTCGGCCGACACCTCCATTTGGGTCTTTCCCTGGCCAAAGCGCAGCATGAGAATGCTCCGCTCCCGGGGCGTCAGGTGACCAATGGCGTCCTTCAGGGCAATGTGCTGTATCCAGCCCTCATCGGTGCAGCGGCGATCGCTGACCTGGTCCATGACGCACACGGTGTCGCCGCCCTCGGAGTAAATGGGCTCGTACAGGGACACCGGGTCCACAATGGCGTCCATGGCCAACACCACCTCCTCCCGGGGGATATCTAGCTCCCGGGCCAGCTGCTCCACGGTTGGCTCCCGTTGGCTCTGGCGCAGCAGTCGCTCCCGGGCCTGAAGCACCTTATACGCCGTGTCCCGCAGACTGCGGGATACCCGCACGGCGCTGTTGTCCCGGAGATAGCGGCGGATCTCTCCCACGATCATGGGAACGCCATAGGTGGAGAAGCGTACCGGCTGGGTAATATCAAAGTTGTCGATGGCCTTGATCAGGCCGATGCACCCCACCTGGAACAGGTCGTCCATGTTCTCCCCCCTGCTGGTGAACCGCTGGAGCACCGACAGCACCAGCCTCAGGTTGCCGCGGATCAGCCGCTCCCGGGCGTCCATGTCCCCCTGCTTGGTGCGCCGCAGAAGCTCCGTCATCTCATCGTTTTTCAAGACCTCCAGCTTGGCGGTGTTGATGCCGCAGATCTCCACTTTTCCCTGCATTCCCCTACTGCCTCCATCACTTGGATAAAAACAGTATTCCCGGGGAAAGGTCCCTTATACGGCGGGGCAGAATCCCTCCATCTTCGACCGAATACGCCCGCAGAAATTTTATTGAGATTTTTCAAAAAAAAGCTTGCATTTTCTGTGAGATCGTGGTATTATAACAAAGTCGTCAAGAGACATGCGCCGTTAGCTCAGCTGGATAGAGCGTCTGGCTACGGACCAGAAGGCCGGGGGTTCGAATCCCTCACGGCGTGCCAAAACCGGGAAACTGCAATGGTTTCCCGGTTTTGTTTTCATCATTTTAAGAGAGAACGGCACAGCCAACGCTGTGCCGTTCTCTCTTATCCTGCAATACGCTCTTGTTGACAGATATCTTTATCTCAGATGAGCACCGCCCGGTGGAACACCTTTTTCCCCTTGCGGATGATCAGGCCGTCGCCAGTAAATTCCTGGCAGCCGAAGGATGCGTCGATGGAATCCACCTTCTTGTCCCCTACCGTGATGCCGCCCTGCTGCACCAGCCGACGGGCCTCGCCCTTGCTGGCGCACAGACCGCACCGGACCAGCAGATTCAGCACGTTGATCTCGCCGCTGCCCAGATCGTCGCCGGTGAGCTCGGTGGTGGGCATATCCTGAGCGTTGGCGCCGCCGCCAAACAGTGCCCGGGCAGCCTGACGGGCCTTTTCGGCCTCCTCCTCGCCGTGAACCAGCTTCGTCAGCTCATAGGCCAGGATATCCTTGGCCTCGTTGAGCTTTGCGCCCTCCCACTCGGCCATCTCATTGATCTGCTCCAGGGGCAGGAACGTCAGCATCCGGATGCACTTGAGCACGTCGGCGTCGCCCACATTGCGCCAGTACTGATAGAATTCGAAGGGGCTGGTCTTGTTGGGATCCAGCCACACGGCGTTACCGGCGGTCTTGCCCATCTTGTTGCCCTGAGAATCCGTCAGCAGGGTGATGGTCATGGCGTGGGCGTCCTTGCCCAGCTTCCGGCGAATCAGCTCCGTGCCGCCCAGCATATTGCTCCACTGGTCGTTGCCGCCGAACTGCATATTGCAGCCGTTGTGCTGGAACATATAGTAGAAGTCGTAGCTCTGCATGATCATATAGTTGAATTCCAGGAAGCTCAGGCCCTTCTCCATGCGCTGCTTATAGCACTCGGCCCGCAGCATATTGTTGACGGAGAAGCAGGCGCCCACCTCCCGCAGCAGGTCCACGTAGTTCAGCTTCAGCAGCCAGTCGGCGTTGTTGAGCATGATGGCCTTGCCCTCGCCGAAGTCGATGAACCGCTCCATCTGCCGCTTGAAGCAGGCGGCGTTGTGGTCGATGTCCTCCTTGGTGAGCATCTTGCGCATGTCCGTGCGGCCGGAGGGGTCGCCGATCATGGTGGTGCCGCCGCCGATGAGGGCGATGGGTTTGTTGCCCGCCATTTGCAGGCGCTTCATCAGGGTCAGGGCCATGAAATGCCCAGCCGTCAGGGAGTCCGCCGTGCAGTCAAAACCAATGTAGAACGTGGCCTTGCCGTTGTTGATCATCTCGCGGATCTCATCCTCGTTGGTGACCTGAGCGATCAGGCCGCGGGCCACCAGTTCTTCATAAATTCCCATGTTTTCTGATTCCTTTCCGATATTTTTGGCTTCCAGGGGGCAAGAAAAACGCCCCCTGTCGTGTTGACAGAGGGCGACGTAAATCGCGGTACCACCTCAGCTTCGCCGCCGCCTCACGGCATGCGGCCTCATCGGGTGCAGCAACACCCTATCGCTGTAACGGGCGAACCCGACACATTCCTAATAGGAGAGACCGTTCAGAAGGCTGCTCCGGGATGTATTCTCCTGCCGCCGCCTCTCCCCTTCTCACCGTCCAGGGGTTCTCTTTGCAGGCGTCATCGGCCGGATACTTCTTCCCTTCATCGCTGTTGCATATGAAGTTGCTTTGTATTATACCGTTCCTTCTCCCCGTTGTCAACGGGTCAGGCCAAGGTTTTTTTGAATTTGTCCGCCTGGTCCAGCAGCTCCCCGGCGCTCTCCAGCATGGTGGCGGATATGGACGCTCCGCCGGTAAGGCGGGCCAGCTCCTGCTGCCGCTGTGCTCTGTCCAGCTGCACCACCCGGGTAAAGGTGCGTCCGTCCTGCTCCCCCTTCTCCACAGAAAAGTGCGTATCCGCCATAGCGGCCAGCTGGGGCAGATGCGTCACGCACAGCACCTGCTTGGTGCGGCTGATACGGGCCATTTTCTCCGCCACCCGTTGGGCAGCTCGTCCGGACACACCGGTATCCACCTCATCAAATACCATGGTGCCCACCTGATCCTGCTCCGACAGCACGTTTTTCATGGCCAGCATGATCCGGGCCAGCTCACCGCCGGAGGCGATCTTGTGGATAGGCCGCAGCTCCTCGCCCACGTTGGCGGACATCAGGAAGCGCACCTGATCGGCGCCGTTTTCCGCCAGGGCCTGCTCCGTAAAGCAGATGGCAAAGCGGATCTTCCCCATATCCAGCTGCCGCAGCTCCGTGAGAATCTGCTCCTCCAGCCGTCCGGCAGCCTCATGCCGGGCCTGGGACAGGGCCTCCGCCGCCTGACGGGCGGCCTTTTCTGCCTTCTTCAGCTGCTTTTCCAGATGCAGCAGGGTGTCCCCCGCGTCCTGTATGTCGTCCAGCTCCCGGCGGCAGCGGGTCTGATACTCCAGCATCTCCTCCACTGTGGGGCCGTACTTCTTTTTCAGGCGGTACAGCTGATCCAGCCGTCCCTCCACCCGGTCCAGTTCCTGGGGCGAAAAGTCGAAATCCTCCCGCTTGTCCCGGATGGTATCCGCCAGGTCGTATATTTCACTGTACGCAGCCTCCAGCCGGTCGTACAGCTCTCCCAGCTCGGGGTCCAGCCCCCGTACCGATGCCAGGGATTCCTGGGCCTGACGCACCAGATTGGCCGCGCCATCACTGCCGTCGTCGCCGTTGAGGCAGAAATCCGCCCCGGATACAGCGGAAATGAATTTTTCCGCATTGTGCAGCAGTGTCCGGCGGCTTTGCAGCTCCTGCTCCTCGCCGGGACGCAGCTTGGCCCGCTCCAGCTCCTGGAGCTGATAGGTCAGGGTGTCCACCCGGCGGGCCTTCTCCGCCTCGTCCATTTCCAGAGCCTGCATCTGGCGGCGCAAGGCGGCCATGGCCTGGTATTTTTCGCGGTATTCCGCCAGCAGGCCCTCCGTCCGGCCGAAGCTGTCCAGATACAGCAGGTGCTGCTCCTCGTCCAGCAGCTGCTGTCCGTCGTGCTGGCCGTGGATGTTCAGCAGGCGGCTGCCCAGGGTACGGAGTTGAGTCACCGTGACGGGGCGGCCGTTGACCCGGCAGACGTTTTTGCCGTCGCCGTGAATCTCCCGCTGCAGCAGCAGCTCCCCCTCCCAGGAAATGCCCAGGTCCTCCCCCAGCCGGGGCGGAACATCCGCGAAGCACGCGCTGACAAAGGCCATATCCGCCCCGGTACGGATCAGGTCCCGGGACGTCCGCTGGCCCAGCACGGCGCTGATGGAGTCGATGACAATGGACTTACCGGCGCCGGTCTCGCCCGTCAGGGCGTTGAAGCCGGGCCGGAACGCAATGTCCGCGCACTCGATGATGGCGATATTCTCAATGTGGAGCAATTGCAGCATCTGCGTATCCCTCCGCTGTCCTGCGCGATTTTCTGGCTGTCAGCGCAGCATTTCCTTGATTTCTTCCATAAAATCCACGGCGCTTTCCGTGTCCCGCATGATCAGCAGAGCCGTGTCGTCGCCGGCCAGGGATCCCACCAGATACGGCACGTCCATACCGTCCACAGCAGATCCCGCGGCATTGGCCAGACCCGGCAGAGTCTTGATGACCACGATATTCTGGGCGTTGTCCACCGTCAGGACGCTCTCCCGGAAAATGGTGCGCAGCTTGTCGGCAAAATTCAGCTTGGTGCGGTGGGCGGAAACGGCATAGCGGTATTTTCCCTGCCCGGCTGGCTCCTTGATCAGGTGCAGCTCCTTGATGTCCCGGGAAATCGTGGCCTGGGTACTCTTGATCCCCTTGGCCTGGAGCCGCTCCAGCAGCTGCTCCTGGGTTTCGATAATCTCCTCGCTGATGATCTGGAGGAGTTGGTTCTGGCGGTCGTTTTTCATTTTTTAGAAGCCTCCGTTCCCATTTTTTTGTCCAGTATTTCGCAAAAGCTTTTTTTGGAGAGACGAACCAGCTTTGTGGTGTATTTTGAGGTGCTCACCCGCACCTGGTCTCCGTTTTTCAAAGAAAACGCTTTGCCGCCGTCTACGGAAAGATAGACGAATTTCCGGTTGGCATCCGCAGCTTCCACGGTGATCACATGGTCCGGTGACAGCACGTAGGAGGACGAGCGGGTGGAATGGGGACATATCGGGGTCAGCAGCAGGTTTTTGGCGGTGGGCTCCACAATGGGGCCTCCGGCGGCCATAGAATATCCGGTGGAGCCGGTAGGGGTGGACACGATGATGCCGTCGCCGCCTACCCGGGTCAGGCGTCCCTCCTCCGTGAAGATATCCAGCCGCACCACCCGGGCGATGGACCCCTTTGAGATCACCGCGTCATTCAGGGCGATGTTGCTGTACACCTGCCGTCCTTCCCGCAGCACCGACGCATCCAGCATCATCCGGGATTCTACGGTAAACCGGCCCTCGGCCAGATCCCGCAACCGGTCCAGCTCGTTGACCTCCAGCTCCGACATAAAGCCCAGACTTCCCAGGTTCACCCCCAGCACCGGCACGCTGTGCAGCGCCACGGTCCGGGCCAGATGCAGAATGGTACCGTCGCCGCCGAAGGCGATCAGCAGGTCAGCCGACCGGATCTCCTGCTGCAAGAGCCGCATGGGGATCCCCAGCTCCTCGCCATACCCCTCCCGCTGGAAGGGCAGGCACACAGAGGTCTGCATCCCCAGACTCTCCAGCATATCCCGGGACTGCTTGCAGACCTTCAGTTCACTGTCCCGGTACGGATTGGGACAAAGTATTACGCGTTTTGGTTTCATGCCGCCCACCTCAGTCCTTCAATTGGCTGTGAGACGCCTCCACGATCTCCGGCAGGGAAAATACGCCGGGTGTCCCCTGTCCGTGGCGCAGATAGCCCAGATATTCGATGTTTCCCTCGGGTCCCCGTATGGGAGAGTATGTAATTCCAAGCACTGTAAAGTTACTTTCCTTTGCATGCTCCAGAAAGGCCTCCAGCACCTCCAGGTGCACCGCCGGGTCCCGGACCACGCCCTTTTTGCCCACCTTTTCCCGGCCCGCCTCAAACTGGGGCTTCACCAGGCACACGGCCTCTCCCTCCGGGGACAGCAGTCCGTCCAGCGCCGGCAGGATCAGCCGCAGGGAGATAAACGACACGTCCACCGACGCAAAGTCCAGCTCCTCGGGGATCTGCTCATGGGTAAGATAGCGGGCGTTGGTGCGCTCCATGCACACCACCCGGGGGTCCCCACGGAGCTTCCAGTCCAACTGGCCATAGCCCACGTCCACGGCGTAGACCTTCTGGGCGCCGTTTTGCAGCATACAGTCGGTGAAGCCCCCGGTGGAGGCCCCGATATCGGCGCAGACCTTGCCGGTAAGGGTCAGCGGAAAGGTCTTCATAGCCTTTTCCAGCTTCAGGCCGCCCCGGCTGACGTAGGGCAGGGCGTGTCCCCGCACCTCGATCTGCGCGGTGTTGGGCACCGCCGTGCCGGGCTTGTCCACCCGCTGACCGTCCACAAACACGCTGCCGGCCATGATAACGGCCTGGGCCTTCTGGCGGCTTTCCATATGCCCCTGCTCCACCAGCAGCACGTCCAGTCTTGTTTTATTGCTCATGCAGCATCTCCTCCACACTGTCTGCCACGCTCCGGGCGTCCAGGCCGAAGGCCCTGTACAGCTGGTCCACCGTGCCTTGGGGGGCAAATCGGCCGCCCAGATTCTTCAGGGTCAGGCAACGGGGCTCCATCCGCTCCTGGGCCAGGATAGCGGCTATGCGCTGACCCACGCAGCCTGTGGCCATGCAGTCCTCCAGCACCAGCAGCCGCTCCGTACCGGAGAGAGCGTCCTTTACCTGTTTACTGTCCAGCGGGCAAATCTGATTCAGCTTCACCACCCGGACACGGATTCCCTTCTGCGCCAGAAGCTCCGCCGCATCCATAGCCTGGTTCACCAGAATGCCATAGGTCAGGATGGCGGCATCATCGCCCTCACGCAGACACACAAACGTTCCGTCGCCGCCGTCATCCTGATAGCGGCCCTGGCCGCCCCGGGGATACCGCACCGCCACGGGGCCGTCCAATTCCTCCACCGCACGCCGCAGCATCCGCCGCAGCTCCGCAAAGCTGGCAGGACACAGCACCGTCATCCCCGGCACCTGGGACAGATACATGGGGTCAAAGCAGCCATGGTGGGTCTCGCCGTCGGCGCCCACCAGCCCCGCCCGGTCCACGCCCAGCACCACATGGAGATGATTCAGCGCCACATCGTGCAGCAGCATATCATATCCCCGCTGCAAAAAGCTGGAATACACCGCAAACACCGGCACCATGCCCTGCTGGGCCATACCGGCGCACATGGCCACCGCATGGCCCTCGGCGATCCCCACGTCGAAAAAGCGCCGGGGCAGCGTTCTGGAAAAATCCGTCAAGCCTGTACCCTCTACCATGGCGGCAGTGACGGCACAGATCCGTTCATCCTCCCGGGCCAGGGACAGAAGCTCCTGTCCGAATACATGAGAAAAGTTCTCCCCTGACGGTTTCAGGGCTCTTCCGGTTTTTACGTCAAAGGGAGCCACGCCATGGAACTGCCCGGGCTCCTTCTGGGCAAAGGGATAGCCCTTTCCCTTGACGGTATGCACATGCAGCAGCACCGGCCGGCGCATATCCCGGGCCAGCACCAGCATTTGGGTCAGCGTCTCCACGTCGTGGCCGTCCACCGGCCCCATATAGGTAAAGCCCATGTTCTCAAACACCGTGCTGCCGGGCAGCAGGGAATTTTTCAGAGCCGTTTTTACCTCGTGACTCATGGCATAGACCCGCTTACCGGTCTGACTGCCGGTAAGCATCTGGCGATAGCGGCGCTTGAACTCGTAGTATCCCGGCGTACTGCGCAGCCGGGACAAATGCCGGGACAGCCCCCCCACATTGGGTGCAATGGACATGCCATTGTCGTTGAGGATCACGATCAGCGGCTCGCCGCTGGCTCCGGCGTCGTTGAGTCCCTCAAAGCTCAGTCCGCCGCCCATGGCGCCGTCGCCGATCAGGGCCAGGACGCTGTAATCCTTTCCCTGGAGCGTGCGGGCCCGGGCCATACCCAGAGCCACCGACACCGAGTTGGAGGCGTGTCCGGCAATGAACGCATCGTGAACGCTCTCCCATGGCTTGGGGAAGCCGGACAGGCCGCCGAACTGCCGCAGGGTATCAAACAGCTCCCGCCGTCCGGTCAGCGCCTTGTGCACATAGCACTGGTGCCCCACGTCGAACACCAGCCGGTCCACGGCGGTGTCAAACACCCGGTGAATGGCTACCGTCAGCTCCACCACCCCCAGGTTGGAGGCCAGGTGTCCGCCGGTTTTGGATACCTCATCCAGGAGAAACCCCCGCAGCTCACTGCAAAGCTGGCGGGCCTGATTCTCGTTGAGCCCCTTCACATCGGCGGGGCTGTCTATGCGGTCTAAAATCAAGTATATCGCTCCATTTCAGCGTGAGAGATGCAGGGCGTGCATGATGCGGGCCACCCGGTACACCACGCTGGTGCACTGGTTGATGGCCACGGTCTTTCCCAGGGCCTTGCCGCCGATGGTAATGCCGGAAATCAGCGCTGTGGCTCCGATGGAGATCAGCACCGACGAGGTGCTGAAGTCCCGCTGCAGATGCGTGACGATCACCGCCGCCGTGGAACCGCTGACGATGCCGCATATATCGCCCACCACGTCGTTGCACACGGACGACACCTGGTTGGCATTTTGCAGCAGACGGATGGCTTCCCGCGCGCCCTTTTCCTTGTGGGCAGCCATGGAGTGGAAGGGCTTGGGGTCTGCCGCCGTAACGGCCACGCCGATCATGTCGAACACGATGCCCAGGCCGATGAACACGGCCAGCACCAGCGCCGCCACGATATAGCCGGTCCCCTCCAAAGCGGTGGAGGAGAAAAAGCTCAGCAGGGCCGACAGCACCACAGCCAGCAGAAACACCTGCAGAGCCCAGCCCCGGCCGCTTTTCTTTTTCCCGCCGTTTTTGTCCTTGCTCCTGTCGCGTTCGCTCAAGAGTAGATCCCTCGCTTTGTTGTTATAGTACACTGAACAGGGCAACGCCGAAGGTTAATCTTACGGCTTAGGTACGGGTTGGATTTCCCCGCAGCGCGCCTTCCGTCGCCGGTCAGGCGGTTTCCCGTTAGGCGCTGCGCCATGGTGTTGCCGGCCATGGGACCCGATTGCCACTTAGTCCGCACTGCAATCCCTCCGATGTCCCGTGAGGACAGCCTAGGTGATTTCCACAGCGGTCAGACCGTCTCTTAGCCTCTTTTGCAGCCAGGGTTTCAAGGGAATCAACACAGCCTCCCTGGCCGGGGAGACCGGTGCTTCCACTTCCCTATCCACCGTGCCCACGCAAGGCAGGCTACTCTGCACACAGCGTTACGGCAGTGAAGCCGGGTAGCACCGCATTGCAGGTTCATCATCTGCCTCGTACACAGGTCGCTTGACCACAGAGGGAGTACGCCTGTGCACAACAGCAGGTCTCCACGGTAGCAGGGTCGGGTCCTCCATGCCATTGGAGGGCGCCCTACCACCGCAGACGCGGGGGCTCCCACGTCTCCCCCCAGCACCCACCCCAAACTGGGCGTAAGCAGCAGGCACCAGGGACTTCACAGTTGTGCCCTTTAAAGGATTTTTAGGCCCTTCTTACAAGACGGCAGATCCGACTAGGATACTGCGCCGCTGTTCAGTAATTAAGTATTTTAGCACACTTTTTCCAAATATTCAAGCATTTTATGCAATATATTCCGTATAAAATGCGGCAGGGACCGCCGCAAAACGGTCCCTGCCGGGAAAAATCACAGAATGATGCAGATCAGACCTCCGCTTCCCTCGTTGATGATGCGCTCCAGCGCCTCCCGCATTTTTTTCTGGGAATCCGTGGGCATCCGGCGCAGCTTTGCCTGCAGGTCGTCGCCCACGATCTCATTGAAGCTGCGGCCGAAAATGTTGGACTGCCAGAGCTTGCTGGTGTCTCCCTCAAACTCCTGAAGCAGGTAATTCACCATGTCCTCGGACTGCTTTTCATTGCCTACGATCGGCGATACCGTGGTGGCAATATCGGCGCGTATCATGTGAACAGAGGGCGCGCTGGCCTTCATGCGGACGCTGTATCGTCCGCCCTGGCGGACGATCTCCGGGTCCTCCAGGTTCAGGTCCTCCACGCTGGGCATTACGATGCCATAGCCGGTGTCCAGCGCGGCCTGCATGGCCGGGGCCATCCGGTCATACTCCTTCCGGACAGCGGCCAGGCTGGTCAGCAGCTGCATCAGGTCGCCGTCATCGGTGACGGTGAGGCCGGATTGCTGGCTGAGCGTCTCATAAAACAGCCCCCGCGGCAGGTCCAGGTCTGCCGCGGCGATGCCCACGCCCAAATTCAGGCTGCGGACAGATGAGGCGGAAATGTTCCCCTCCCCCTGGAGAGCAGACAGGCAATCCCGCAGCTGGCGCACATGGGCCAGGTCTGCCGTCTCCCGGCGCACCGCCTGATAAATGCCAGTTTTGATGGGATGGTCCGGCGGCAGGGCCTCCACCCAGGTGGGCAGGAACAGATCCAGCTCCCGCAGCGGAAACTCATACAGCAGCCCCCGCAGCAGCTCGGTGATCTCCGGCTCCCCCAGCTCCAGACAGTTCACCGGCAGACACCGGACGTCGTACTGGCGCTGGATATCAGCGGCGATAGACTGAGCCCGGGGACTCTGGGGCTGGGCGGAATTCAGCAGCACCACAAAGGGTTTTCCCAGCTCCTGCAGCTCCCGAATCACCCGCTCCTCGGCCTCCAGATAATCCTCCCGTGGAATCTCCGTGACGCTGCCGTCGGTTGTGACCACAATGCCCACGGTGGAGTGGTCGCAGATGACCTTCCTGGTGCCAAGCTCCGCCGCCTCAGTCATGGGGATCTCGTGGTCAAACCAGGGGGTCATGACCATCCGGGGCGACAGATCCTCATACTGTCCCACAGCGCCGGGCACCATGTAGCCTACGCAGTCAATAAGCCGCACGGAGAACGTGACCCCCTCCTCCATGCAGACCTCCACCGCCTCCTCCGGAACAAATTTGGGTTCCGCCGTCATGATGGTGCGGCCGGAGCCGCTTTGCGGCAGTTCATCCCGCGCCCGGTCCCGGCGGTAGCTATCGTCGATATTGGGCAGCACCTGGGTCTCCATAAACCGTTTGATAAAGGTGGATTTTCCGGTGCGTACCGGACCCACCACGCCGATATAGATACTGCTGCCGGTGCGGGTCGCCATATCCTGATAAATGGATGCGGACTGATTCATGGTCCATTCCTCCTGCTCCATAACATCTTGTCTGGTGTACTACTGTATGCACCGATGGCATTGGATAGACGGGAATATTTTGTCAAAAAGCTCAACAAACTGTTGATTATCAGTCAGCGTCTATGTTAGAATACAGGTCAGATAGATCGTTAAAAAGCCAACAAAGGGGAATGTGGATATGGAACAGTCCGGTACGGACCGTCGGGTGCGAAAAACGAAAAGTCAGCTGCGTCTGGCGCTGATGGAGCTGCTGGTGGAAAAAAGCGCAAAGAACATCTCTGTGCGGGAGCTGGCGGAGCGGGCGGATATCAACCGCGGCACCTTTTACATCCACTATCGGGACGTTGGCGACCTTTTGCAGCGCCTGGAGGATGAAATGGCCGACCGGCTGGCGGACCTGTGCAAGAGCCACAGGCCCGAGGACTCCGCACCGGGTCAGTTTCCCTTTCTGCGGGATCTGTACCGGTTCATCCGGGACAATGCAGATCTGTGCCGGGTGCTGTTGGGTCCCAACGGGGACATTGCCTATACCGACCGCATCTGCCGCATTCTGCGGGACAACTTTCTTTTTGATTTCCTGTCTCTGTTCTATCCGGGAGACCGGCAGCGGCTCAACAGCTTCTGTTCGTTTATCGTGTCAGGCAACCTGAACCTGGCGCTGGCCTGGCTGCGGGAGGGCGGGCAGGAATCACCGGATGAGATGGCCCAACTGGCAGGCGGCATCATCATGGGCGGCGTCAGCGCCCTGAAGCCCTGAAAGCAGCGCGTCCTCCGGCTATAAGCCGGAGGACTTTTTTTCGCGCAGGATCAGTGCTTTTTCGCCTTAGCCAGCCGGAAGCCGAAGAAAATGCCGCACACACCGCCCACAATGTGGGTCAGATGGGACACGTTGTCCGTCCTGGTAAGGCCGTCGGCGATCTCGCTGCCTAAGTAAAGGGCCACCACCAGCAGCATGGTCAGAGGAATGCCGCCCTTCTTCATCTCCGTAAAGGACGAGAGAACGATCATCATAAACACCACGCCGCTGGCGCCAAGCAGAGCGGAATGGGGAAACAGCAGGAACTGCACCAGCCCCGTGGCAAAGGCGGTGACCGCGATCGCTGCCAGCAGATTCCGGCTGCCGTATTTTTCCTCCAGCCCCGGCCCTACCAGCAGCAGAAGCAGCATGTTGCTCATATAGTGGCTATAGCCCGAGTGGCCCAGAACGTGGGTAAAAAACCGCACATACGTCAGTGGGTCCGTCAGGGGCGCCCGGTAGACGCAGAACAGCCGGGCCGTGGAGGCTCCGCCGGTGGCGGAGTCCAGCACCAGCACCAGCAGGCTGAGGATGGCAAAGCTCAGCACCACCGGTGCGTTGAATCGGATGGCAAATCGTTTCACGAAAAAACCTCTTTCCAAATGTTCTGACTTCGATTATAATGGATGCATGGACTTTTGTAAACAAGGAGGCGCGTTTCGTGAAAAAACCGCTGAAGATCGTGCTGCTGGTGCTGGCGGCTGTGCTGCTGGTGGTCATCAGCTATCTGGCGTATGTGCTCATTGACTATCATCGGCTGGGGGATATGGACCTGGAGGTAGACCGTCAGGTGTCCCAGCCTGCTCAGACCGGATGTGAATACCATCTGCTGTCCTACAACATTGGCTTCGGCGCGTATGAGCCGGACTACGGCTTTTTCATGGACGGCGGAACGGAATCCTGGGCCTGGTCCCAGGAGCGCCTGACGGCCAACGTAGGGAACATCGGAGCCTTCCTGGCCCAGCAGGACGCAGACTTCTATCTCATCCAGGAGGTGGACCGGAACTCCACCCGCAGCTACCATGTGGACGAGGCCGCCATGCTGCGGTCCGTGCTGCCGGAGTATGACGAGACCTGGGCCCAGAACTATGATTCCCCCTTCCTGATGTACCCCCTGCGCCACCCCCACGGGGCGTCGGTGTCGGGGCTGATGACCCTGTCCTCTCTGACGGTGGACAGCGCCCGGCGGGTGGAGCTGCCCATCGAAAACAGCCTCATGAAGCTGGTGGACCTGGACCGGTGCTACAGCGTACACCGCATCCCGGTGGCAGACGGCGGCGAGCTGGTGCTGTATAACCTGCACCTGTCGGCCTACACCTCCGACGGCACCATTGCCATGGAGCAGCTGAAGCTGCTGCTGGACGACATGCAGCGGGAGTATGCCGCAGGCAACTGGTGCGTGGCCGGCGGCGACTTCAACAAGGACCTGCTGGGTGACTCCGCCGCCTACTTCGGCGAGGCGGACCAGGAATACACCTGGGCCCAGCCCATTCCGGAGGACACCTTCAACGGGTACAATATCTCCCTGGTGGCCCCTCTGGACCCGCAGAATCCCGTGCCCAGCTGCCGCAATGCCGACGGTCCCTATCACCAGGGGCAGTATGTGCTGACGGTGGACGGCTTTCTGGTGTCCGACAACGTGACGGTAACGGACAGCGGCGTTGTGAACCTGGCCTTTGCCTACTCCGACCACAACCCCGTGGAAATGCGCTTCGTGCTGGAGAAATAAGCCGTGTGAATATGAAGAAAAGCAGTGCCGCGGCACTGCTTTTCTTCATATTCACGCCTTTCGGCCCCAGCGGGCCATATAGCGGAAGGCGGCGGGCCAGACGGCTCCGGCGAACAGCACCATGATGCCGTATCGCACGGCCCCGGCCACGCCGGGACTGTGCAGCAGCGCCAGCAAGGGTGCCTTCAGCCCTGCCCGGATGCCCATCAGCAGCGCAAGGCCCAGCACCACCTTCAGAAGCTGCACCCACCACACGGCCCGGGTGTCGAACCGGATATACCGCCGGTCCAGCCACCAGGAAATGCCGAAGCCCGCGGTGGCCCCCAGCAGCTTCCAGCCGTTCTCCTGCCCGTGAGCCAGGTTTTCCAGGTCCACGTCCGCCGGGAAGGGATAGACATACGCAAACACCAGATACGCAATGCCCACCAGCAGCATCCCGGCGATCAGCCCCGCCATCAGACGGGGCCTGCGGCTTGCCTGACGGATCAGGGGATACAGCGCCAGCACCATCACCCCGGCCACGGCGAAGGACACCCCCACATCCAGGGGCGTATGCACCCCCAGATAGAGACGGGAAAACGACACCGCCAGCAGCACCGCCACGCAGGTCCACCGGACCCAGGGCCGCCGGGTGGACCGGGCGATGCCGCCGAAGGTAGCCACGGCATTCTGGGTGTGGCCGCTGGGGAAGGAATAGCCCGTGGCCTGCGCCCGGGCACTCTCCACAATGGTGAAATCCGGGTCCCGGACCCAGGGCCGGGGAATGCGGAACAGCAGCTTCAGAAACTGGTTCACTACCGTGCCGAAAAAGCCCATCAGCAGCAGGTAATACCCCTCCTCCTTGCTGACGCACCAAAAGATCAGGATCGCCGCCACCATGAACACGGTCTCCTCACCCAGATGGGTGACTGCTGAGAACACCGCGTCCCAGAACGGGGTCCGCAGGCGCTCCAGCGCATATAGCAAATTCATTGCCTTCCCTCCTTTTGGCGTTATTGTACCGTATTTTCCGTCCCGGCGCAAGAGGGAGCCGCGCCGCATATACTGTGGCAGAGGAGGGAGATACATGAGACGGGGAAATTGCGGCGCGGTCATCGGCGTGTGCGCACTGGGCCTGGGGCTGGGGATCCTGATCGCCGCCATCTTCCCGGTTGGTGCGCTGATGTTCCTGGTGGCGTTTCTGCTGATCGCCTGCGGGATCGTATGCTTAAAGGACGGGAGGTAACAACCATGAAGATCGTGATCTGGAAAGCGCCCCGGTGTCTGCGGGGCCTGCTGCGGCGGATGTTCGGCATCCGGGAATAACCCGGCGTTCTCCCGCATAGCCTTGGGACAGTGAAAACAAGGAGAGGACGGGAAACGCATGGAATTGGAGCTGAAATTTACGGAAGTCACCGGCTGTGAGCCGGTAGGCGACCTGGTGACTACCCAGGAGGAGTCCATGGAGACCGCTATCCCGGAATACTGCCCGGATATGGCCCGGATCGTGGACACGGTGGGTCAGCTGCGGCTGCGGGAAAAGCACCTGACCGGTCAGCAGCTCACCGTAAGCGGCAGCGTGGTGCTGACGGTGCTGTACACCTCGGAGGAGAGCGCGGGCCTGCGGAGCCTGTCCATGGAGGTGCCGTTTTCCTGCCAGGTGGAGGATAAACGGCTCATGGGCTGTACCGCCGTGTGCGTTGCCGGGCGGCTGCTGCTGGCCGAGGCCCGGGCCGTCACGGCCCGGAAGCTGTATCTGCGTGTGATGCCGGAATTCACCGTGTCCGGCTATGCCAACCGGAGGCAGCGGCTGTGCTGCGGCGTCGGAGAGGACCCGGCCCTGCGGGTGCGGCGGCAGGAGACGGAGCTGGAGCTGCTGACGGCGGTGGAAGAACGGGAATTTTCCTTCACTCAGGAGGCCGTGCCGGAGGGCCCGCCGCCGGAGGACGTACTGATGGAGCAGGCCGCCGCCCGGGTGGAGGAATGCCGGCGGGTAGGCAGCCGTCTGGTGGTAAAGGGTCAGGCAGAGGTGTGCGTTCTGTACCGCGGAGACAACCAGGAGCTGGCGGCCTATCGGACCGCGCTGCCCTTCTCCCAGCTGCTGGACGGCCTGGACCTGCCGGAGGATGCGGATGTGGAAGCCCGTATTCCGTGGGTCCACAGCGAGGCCCGGGTGCTCCGGACGGAAAATGGCCCCGCGTTCGGCATCACCGTCACGGTATGCGCGGCGCTGTTTGTCAGGCGCAGGCAGCAGATCAGCTGTATCGAGGACCTGTACAGTCTGCGGCAGGTGGCCCGGGTGCAGCGGCAGGAGACAGACCTGCCGGTGTCCTGGCGGCGGGAGACCCCCACCCAGGAGGCGGTGCAGCAGCTGGAGTTCGGCCAGGGCCGGCCCTTTGCGTATCTGACGGCGGCAGACTGCGGCGGTGTCAGCGTGGTGCAGGAGGGCGGCAGCCCGGCCCTGCGGTGCACGGTGCGGCTGCGGGTACTGTACCTGGACGAGAGCGGGACGCCGGTGTGCGCGGAGCGCTCTGTGGAGGTAACAGCCCCGGTGTCCTGGGAGCCGCAGACGGTCCGCGCCGCCTGCGGCCTGCCGCAGCTGCAATTCACCGGCAGTGCCTGCCGTCTGGCGGTACCGGTGACCTTTGAGGCCTGCCAGTGCCGTCGCCGGCCGGTACCGGCGGTGTCGGCGGTGGAGCTTCAGGACTCGCCGCCGGAGCCCCAGCCGTCTCTGATCCTGCGCCGCATGGCAGAGGGCGAGACCCTGTGGGACATTGCCAAGCAGTACCGCACGGACCAGGACGCCATCCGCTCCGCCAATGAGCTGACGGAGGAGGCCCGTCCGGAGGGTATGCTGCTGATCCCCCGGGTGCGGTGAAAACGCGGCTGAAATCACGATAGAATGGGGCGGACCTCTGGTCCGCCCCACTGGCTTGGGGGTTGACTTTGCCCATTCAAAGCAGTAATATATACTCACCATTGAATGAGACAGAGGAATGACTATGGCCGAGAGAATGACCGCAAGAAAACGCCAGGCCCTGGAAATGCGCAGCCGCATTCAGAGCGCCGCCCTGGACCTGTTCGACAAAGAGGGCTTTGAAAATGTCTCCGTGGAGGAGATCGCCCAGGCCGCCGGATGCTCCGTGGGCAACATTTATCACTACTTCAAAAGCAAGGACGAGCTGGCTATCCAGGTGACCAGCCATGTGGACGATGCCTACCGGGAGCTGGAGGCGGGATACCTGTCCGATACTGCCCATTCCGCCCGGGAGAAGCTGCTGGATTTCGTGGGCCGCTCTCTGGAGATCAGCGTGTCGGACCCGGTGCTCTATAAAGCGTTTATCCACGGGCTGCGGTATCCGGAGCAGCGGGTGCTGCAAAAAAACGACAGCCGCGTCTATTTCCGTGTACTGCTGGAGCTTGTCACCCTGTGCCAGGAGGAGGGCAGCATTCACCCCTCCCACGACCCGGATCAGGTGGTGGAGGAGCTGGTGGTGCTGCACCGGGGCGCACTGTTCGAGTGGCGCATTTATGAGGGTCGCTTTGACCTGCCCCAGCTGGGCCGCCGCATGGCCCGTCAGCTGCTGCGGGGCCTTCATTATGCAGATTGACCAATAAAAACGGTGTTTTATTGCATCTTTCTTGGAAAAAGAATGCATTGCAATTTGCCTATGCGACCCGTATAATAAACAAGAAAATTTTGAAGGGAGTGAGCAAGATGAAGTTCCGTATTCTGAACAATAAAATCTCCGCTCCCGCTGTTTTCATTTTCGTTTTCCCCTTTTGACCGGTATTTTTACCGGTCATTTTTTTTGGTCATTATCCCCCTTCTGTTAGCAATAAACATCACATAAATGAGCGCAAAAGAAAGAGAGGAACTGTCACATGAAGAAAAACCTTGGACAAGACGCCATCTACGACGCCCGGGAGCTGGGTGTTCCCCGGATGCTGGTGCTGGGCCTGCAGCACCTGTTCGCCATGTTCGGCGCCACCGTGCTGGTGCCCATCCTGGTCACCAAGTACGGTCTGCCCCTGTCCATCCAGACCACCCTGCTGTTTGCCGGTCTCGGCACCCTGCTGTTCCACCTGTGCACCAAGCTGAAGGTTCCCGCCTTCCTGGGCTCCTCCTTCGCCTTCCTGGGCGGCTTTGAGGCGGTGGCCAGCCTGGATGTGGGCAAGTTCGCCGGCATGAGCGGCGAGGAAAAGCTGCCCTACGCCCTGGGCGGCATCGTGGTGGCCGGCGCCCTGTATCTGATCCTGGCCCTGCTGTTCAAGCTGGTGGGCCCCCAGAAGGTCATGCGCTTCTTCCCCCCCATCGTCACCGGCCCCATCATCATCCTCATCGGCCTGAACCTGTCCGGCTCCGCCATCGCCAACGCCTCCACCTGCTGGTGGCTGGCTCTGGTGGCCATCGCCATCATCGTGGTGGCCAACATCTGGGGCAAGGGCATGGTCAAGATCATCCCCATCCTGCTGGGTGTGGTAGGCAGCTACATCGTGGCCCTGATCGCCGGAAAGGTGGACTTCACCGAGGTCGGCGGCGCCAACTTCGTGGGCCTGCAGCACTTCGTCCTGGCAAAGTTTGACCTGACCGCCATCCTGGTGATGGCCCCCATTGCCATCGCCGCCATGATGGAGCACATCGGCGACATGTCCGCCATCTCCTCCACCACCGGCAAGAACTTCATCGCTGACCCCGGCCTGCACCGCACCCTGCTGGGAGACGGCCTGGCCACCATGGTGGCCGGTATGTTCGGCGGCCCCGCCAACACCACCTACGGCGAGAACACCGGCGTGCTGGCCCTGTCCCGGGTCTATGACCCCCGGGTCATCCGCCTGGCCGCTCTGTACGCCATCGTCCTGTCCTTCTCCCCCAAGTTCGACGCCCTGGTGAACTCCATCCCCACCGCTATCGTAGGCGGCGTCAGCTTCATCCTCTACGGTATGATCTCCGCGGTGGGCGTGCGGAACGTGGTGGAAAACAAGGTAGACCTGACCAAGTCCCGGAACCTCATCATCGCGGCGGTGATCTTCGTCAGCGGCCTGGGCTTCAGCTCCACCGGCGGCATCACCTTCACCGTGGGCGGCGCAGACGTCACCCTGACCGGCCTGGCCATCGCCGCCCTGGCGGGCGTGATCCTCAACGCCATCCTGCCCGGCAACGACTATAAGTTCGGTGTGGACCCCCAGGGCGACAAGTCCGCTGACCTGGGCTCCTATTAAGGAATAGGAAATCAGCAAATCCGGTCTCCGTCTGAGTGAAATCATAAAATAAAGGTAGGCAGCATGGAAAACCACCATGCTGCCTACCTTTATCTTCATTCAAATGAACAGTGCAGCCCGTATCTGTTTTCTGTATCGGATACCCCCGCCGAAGGGGACGATGGCCCGGACTATACGGATTCTTGCTTCAGACGGCGAAGCATATGGATAACGGCCTCGCGGGTCAAATCCAGACCATAGGACCGGTTCAGCAGCTGGGCAATGCGGCCCGGCGGCCAGGCGTAGGAGATGTAGCGTTTCATGTCCTCCAATACGCCTTCCGGCAGATCTGTCCATTCAACCATAAAGGAAAGTCTCCTTTCTGCACGCCCCGCCGGACTGCGGCGGAAGGTTTTTCGCATTCACAGCATAGACCTATGCGTGCAAATTGTCAAGACAGGTGTCTGGTATTCTATGAAAAAAACAATTTTTTCTTGTAAAAGAATCTTATATTTCATCAAATACGCGTTAAATACGCCTTCATCCGTCGGAAAATACTTGCTCACCTTTGGCCCACCAGCAGCCGCAGCGCCTGGGAAATATTCTGCACCGGCAGCAGCTCCAGCCCCGGCAGGGGCTTGATCTCCCGGGCCCGCCGGGCCGGGACCATGCACTGGGTGAAGCCCAGCCGGTGCACCTCTGTCAGCCGCTGCTCCAGATGGCTGATGGAGCGGATCTCGCCGGAGAGCCCCACCTCGCCGATGGCCGCCATGTGGTCCGGCACCGGCTTGTCCAGATAGCTGGAGGCGATGGCCACTACCGCCGCCAGGTCCGCCGCCGGTTCCTCCAGGGTCAGCCCGCCGATGATGTTCAGATACGCATCGCACTGGGACACCTTCAGCCCGCCCCGCTTCTCCAGCACCGCCAGCAGCATGGCCGCCCGGTTGTAGTCAAAGCCGTTGCTCATGCGCCGGGGATTGGAGGCGCTGGCCGGAGCGATCAGCGCCTGAACCTCCGCCAGCACAGGCCGGGCCCCCTCCATGGCGCAGGTGACGCAGGTGCCGGGCGCGTCCTTGGGACGGCCGGACAGCAGCATCTCTGAGGGGTTTTCCACCTCCCGCAGGCCCCGGTCCATCATTTCAAACACGCCGATCTCGTTGGTGGCGCCGAAGCGGTTTTTTGCCGCCCGAAGAATGCGGTACGTCATGTGCTGATCCCCCTCAAAATACAGCACGCAGTCCACCATGTGCTCCAGGACCTTGGGCCCGGCAATGGCCCCTTCCTTGTTCACATGGCCAATGACGAATACCGTGACCCCCTGGCCCTTGGCCAGCTGCATCAGGGCCATGGTGCAGTCCTTCACCTGTCCCACCCCTCCGGCCGGGGAGTCCAGGTCCTCGTTGTATAAGGTCTGGATGGAGTCCACGATCAGCACATCCGGCTGCTCACTTTGGACGCACTCCAGGATATTGCCCAGACACGTTTCCGACAGGACATACAGGTTTTCACTCTCCACGTCCAGCCGCTGGGCCCGCAGCTTCAGCTGATGGGCGGATTCCTCGCCGGAAACATACAGAACCTTGGAAAATTCCCCCAGCTTCTTGCAAATTTGCAGCATCAGTGTGGACTTACCGATACCCGGCGCGCCGCCCACCAGCACCAGGGAGCCCTTCACCGCGCCGCCGCCCAGCACCCGGTCCAGCTCTCCCATGCCGGTAGAAAACCGGATCTCGTCAGCGGTACCGATATCCATGATGGGTACCGGCTTTACCGCTCTGGCAGACGCAGGCTTTCTTCCGGACTTCACCGGCTTATCCGTCTGCTCCACGATACTGTTCCATGCGCCGCAGGCCGGGCAGCGTCCGGCCCACTTGGGGGTCTCGTTGCCGCACTCGGTGCAGTAAAAAACGGTCTTTGTTTTCATGCTTTCGCTCCCTCTGTGTGATATTGCAGAAGCCCGGCGGCGATGCACGCCGCCAGCTTCACCTGATATTCATCCGTTAAAAGCAGCCGTGTCTCCGCCGGGTTGGACAGAAACCCGCACTCGATGAGAATCGCGGGGCAGCGCACATTTTTCATAAGATAGATGGTGCTGTCTATGGCCCTGGCGTTCTTTTCGTTTCCGGCATTCACCGCGCCGTTCAAGGCTCCCTGCACCGTCATGCCCAGTTCGCCGCCGGGAGAAACGGCGTTGTAAAACACCTGGGCCCCGTGGACCGACGGATGGTCCGGCATGCTGTTCTGATGGATGCTGATGAGCACAGCCCCGGACTGCTGGTTGATCAGGGCCACCCGGTTTTTCAGGTCCGACACCTTCTTCTCCCGCAGGGTAACGCAGTCCGGAGAATAGATGGCCTCCTCTCCCTCCCGGGTCAGCAGGGTGTCCCGGCCCAGAAACAGGAAAACATCCCGCAGCTTTCGCGTGATGGCCAGATTGACGCTGCTCTCCGCCACGCCGTCCCGGGATACCGCGCCGCCGTCCTCGCCGCCGTGTCCGGCATCCAGCACTATGGTCTGCCGGCCTGTTCCGGCCATGGCGGGCCGGGCAGACGGTCCGGCCCACAGGGCAGCCGCAGCTGCCGCCGCCAGGAGCGTCACCGCTGCCGCCATCACATATCGCCGCCGAAGCAACACGATCATCTCCGCACCCCCTCCGCCACACCGTATGAGCCGGAGGATTCATTTATACCATATCACATTTTTCGGCAAATGGGAATCCCCCCGTTTCCCACAAAGGCGGGGAGTCATATACTGGGTTGAGCCCTCAATCGGGGGCTGTGCTCATGAATCATGAAGGAGGTATTCCCCTTGTACACAGAAAAAAACAATTCATCTCCAGGCGCTTGCCGGCAGGGGCAAGGGAATTTGCCCGGCAGCTGCGGGGCGTTAGCGTTTCCGTTTGTAGCCATGCAACAGCAGGACCCGCCCCGGTATGACCAGCAGGAGGCTCTCCAGCAGGGCACGCTGTTTCCGGGGTTGGACCTGCCATTTCACAAAGAGCTGCGCAGCCGGTTTCCGGCGGCCAACAGTGCCCTTTCCGAGCTGATGGCGCTGGACTTTGCCATCGACGAGCTGGGCCTGTATCTGGTGACCCACGCGGACGACAAGGAGGTTCTGGAGCTGTACTGGAAGTATATCGCCCTGGCCAAAGAGGGCCGGGCCCGGTATCAGGAGCAGTACGGTCCCCTGACCCAGACCGCCGTCACGGAGGGCGGCTACAAGTGGCTCAACGACCCGTGGCCCTGGGATGAAGGAGGTTCGGACTGATGTTTGTTTATGAAAAAAAGCTGCAATATCCCGTGCGCATCGCCAACCCCAACCCCAAGCTGGCGGCATTTATCATCAGTCAGTATGGAGGACCGGATGGCTTTTGGATATATAAATTTTTGTCCTCATTTTGTATGCAAAAAGAGAGTACCCGAAAAACCAGATACTCTCTTTTATGATGATGTTCAGTCCATGGCCGGACGCTCGTCACCCATGAAGAATACCGCCACGGTGCCGGGGCCGCTGTGGGACCCGATGATGGTGCCGATGTCGCACAGGCGGATCTTGCCCTTCAGCTTGGGGAAGCGCTCCTCCAGGGCGTCAATAAGCATCCGGGCGTCCTCCGGACACTGAGAATGGCACACGAAGCATTTCTGGTCATAGTCCCTGCCGCCCTGGGCGTGCTCCTCCATGGCGTTCACCGTGGCCTCCACGGCCTTCTTCTTGCCCCGGACCTTGCCATAGGCCTTGATGGCCCCCTTGTCATCCAGCCGCATAATGGGGCAGATGTTCATAATGGTGGCCACCATGGCCGCCGCGCCGGACACCCGGCCTGTACGGCGGAACTGGGTCATGTCGGAGGAGAAGAACTGGTGGTGCACCTTGTTGCGGTTGTCCAGCACCCATTGAGCGGTTTCCTCCAGGGTGGCCCCACTGTCCCGCATGTCCGCCGCCGTGTCCACCAGCAGGCCATAGCCCGAGGAGGAGCACAGGGAATCGATGACCACGATCTTCTTGTCGGGATACTTCTCCTGCAGCAGCTTCCCTGCGGTCATCGCGTTGTGAACGGAGCCGGACTGGCCGGAGGTAAAGGCAATATGCAGCAGATCGCCCTTTTTCAGCTGCTCCTCAAAGAAGTCCAGGTACGCTGCCACGTTGACCTGGGAGGTCTGGGGCAGCTTGCCCTCCTTCAGGAACCCGTAAAACCGGGGCAGCGCCGCTGGGTCACGGCCCATATCGTCCACATAGTCCTGGTCGCCCACCACATAGTGGTAAAACAGCACGGGAATATCCCGCCGTGCCATATACGCATACGGCAGGTCCACCGTGGAGCAGCAGCTCAGCACAAAGTTCCGTTCCATATTCCCTCTCCCTTTCGATTTGGTAGGATTTAATAGGTACATTATACCAAATCCAAGGGAAAAGTCAAACGTTCTCCGCTATACATCCCGTCCCCGGTGTACAGCTCACTTCTGGGACAGCAGGGAATAAATGACGTATCGCCCCTCTGCCGTCTTGTGCAGGGTCAGCACCCGGCCGATGCCCTCCACACAATACGCCGGGTCATCCGGAGAGACGCTGTGGTCAAAGAGATGCCACTCACTGTCGTCATACAGCAGCACCTGGTCACCCACGACGTATCCCCGGTCACAGTGGAACTCGCCGGGTCCGGCGTCGCTGGTGAAGTTGTAATAGGCATCGTTCTCCGGGCGGTACAGCAGCACATCCGTTTGTATGCCCTTCAGGTCGGCCCGGGTAATACCGGCATACTCCGTCAGCAGACCGTCCACCGTCGCTCCGGAATAACGCCATACCGGCGTAGGGCTGTCTGCCAGAGTGGAATCCATCCCCCTGTACCAGCCCGGCAGCTGCTTCAGCGCCTCATACTCCGCCGGATCACTTATCAGCTCCCTCTGCGGGCTATATTTGAGCACGCAGGACAGGTCGATCTGAGAAGGGTCCGCATAGTGACAGCGGAAAAAGCCGTTGATCGGACGGTACGACGCCCCGCCATCCGCAAGCTGGACCCAGGCCCAGCAATATTCGTTCACCTGTGCCAATTGCCCGGCGGTCAGCGGGACGGCCCCCTCCGGCGGCAGCTCCATCCCTGGCCTGGGCTCATACGGCTCCTGTACCGGAGCCACCCAATCCGACTCCCGCCCGGAGTTATCCGGCTGACTGATGGCCTGCGTCGGCGTTCTGGGCGCGTCCTTCCGGGCGGAACCGGTAAAGGCGCACCCTGCCGCTGCCGCCACCACCAGCACCAGTACCACAGCAGTGTACACGGTGGTGCGTGGGCGCTTCGCAATGCAGCGGATGCGCTCCCGGATCCCCCCGGCCCCATCGGTCATGGTGGTAGCCGTTACCAGCAGATTTCCAGGCCTGCGGCAGGTCATCCGCACCAGGGTCCGGCCATATGCGGCCCGCTGCTCCTCGCCCAGGCGGCGGATGGTGGCATCGTCACATGCCAGCTCCGCGTCCCGCCGGGACAGGACCGCCGCCCACCATACCAGGGGATCGTACCAGTGTACTGCCAGGCACACGCACCGCAGCAGCGACCACACATGATCCCCGTGGCGCAGATGGGTCAGCTCGTGGGCCACGCTGTGCTGCCGGGTCACATCGTCCCCGGCGGCCTCCGGCGTCAGGTACACGGCAGGGCGCACCAGGCCGAACAGGCACGGGGTGTCCACCGCCTCCGTCACATAGACCGGCATCCGGCCCTCCCGGGTCAGCTCCCGGCGGCTGCGCCGCAGACGGATATAAAGCCGCAGATTGGTCCCCGTTAGGGTCAGAGCCATGGCGGCCATACCGCCCAGCCACACCCATTGCAGTACCTGCACCGCCGTGGGCCGCTGCAGGGCCCGGATCTCCCGGTCCATGGCCTGCTGCTGCCGGGGAGCCAGCTCCGATACATCCAGGCCCCGCCCGGCGTATTCCCGGGCTACCTGGCTGTATGCCGCGTCATAGTCCATAGACGGCGTCAGCACCGCCTGCACCGCAGGCGTCTGCTCCAGCGCTGCAGCGGCGGTCCCGGCGCTGTAGGCTCCGCTGCCGAAGCTCACCGGCACCAGCAACCGCACCAGCACAATGGCCCACATGGCGTACTGCACCCCCGGCCGCAGCCGCCCCCGCAGGGCGTATCGCACGGCGATGACCGCCGCCAGCAGCACCGCAGAGGAAATGATCCATTCCAGCATATCAGTCCGCTCCTTTCTGGTCCTCCAGCTGCTGCAAAAGGGCATACAGCTGGTCGATCTCCTCCTGAGGCAGCGCCTGCCTTCGGGTCATAGAGCTGACCAGCAGGCTCACGCTGCCGTTATACACCCGGGTGAGAAAGTCCTCCGTCTCCTGTAAAGCGGCGTCCTCCCGCCGCAGCACCGGGGAGAATACCTTTTTCCTTCCCTCCTCCCGGCTGCTCACCGCGCCCTTGTCCTCCAGGCGCTGCAAAAGGGTCAGGGTAGTGGACCGGCTCCAGCCGGTGCGCCGGGCCATGTATTCGGCGGCCTCCCGGCCGGTGCGGGGCGCCTGCTCCCACAGGCACTCCATCACCTGCCACTCCGCCTGGGTCAGGTCGATGCGGGACTGTTCCATGGCGTGCACATCCTTTCTGTCTACGTCTGTAAACAAAGCATAACACGATTGTTTACAGCTGTCAACAGTAAATTCGCAAAAAGCCGGGGACATCGTCCCCGGCTTTTTGCTCAGCTCATCTTCTCGGCCACCGACTCCAGCGCCTGGTCCATAGCGTTGCCCATCCGCTGCATGGCCTTACCCACAGCAGTCTTTCTGGGCCGGGGGCGCGGGAGAACGACGATCTCGATCATGGCACCGGCCACCATCCCGGCGGCCAGGCCCCACAAAAATGCGCCTGTCTTGCACATCCGGCATTCCTCCTTTTTCGGTACGCGCTTAGTATGGCCCGCCGGGCGGAAAATAACCCCGCCGCTCTTGCCAAAATCCGGAGAATTGCGTATAATAACAAGGATCATTTTGCGCGCACAAGGAGATTTTTTATGTCGATCGCAGTTTTACAGGATAAGATCCGCGCCCGGAAAACGCCCCTGGCCCTGGTTCTGAGTCCGGAGGCGGACAAGCTCAACCCGAAGATCACGAAAAACTTCACCGACCTATACGGTCCCGGTGATATGGCCGAGGCCGAAGCCCTGCGCTATCACGGCAGCCAGCTCATCGGCCAGGCGGCTCCCCTGCTGCCCGCCGTGGTGCTGCGGGCGGAGCGCTATCTGCGCTGCGGCTTTATGGGCATGGATGTGCTGGCCAACCTGGTGAACATGGCCAAGACCCAGGGACTTTACACCATTGTGGACGCCCGGACCTCCGCTCCGGAGGTCTACACCGCCGGAGGAATACATGCCGACGGCGTCACCGTCACCCCCTATCCCGGCAGCGACGTGTGCCGGGCGGCGGAGGATAAGTCCGTATTTGCTGCCGTCCGCACCGGAAATCCCTCCGCCCCGGAGATACAGAGCCTCATGTCCGGCGACCGCCGCCTGTACCTGGCGGCAGCGGAGCAGATGGCCCGCCATGGCGCGGCCCTGATGGCCGAGACCGGCTACAGTCTGGATGTGAAGGAGCTGCGCGCCCGGGCCCCCAGGGCATTTTTGCTGCTGCTGGGCTGCGACGGGGAAAACGCCCTGCCCGCCTTCGATGACTATGGCCGGGGTGCGCTGCTGGGGGACGATACCCTGCAATACGCCGACGCCGACGCCATCCAGGCCGCCGTCCGGCAGCTGAAGCAGCTGGTTACCGTGCTGTAAAGGAGAAGCCATGACAAGGATCTATCTCATCCGCCATGCCGAGGCCGAAGGCAATCTTTACCGCATTGCCCATGGCCATGAGGAGGGCCTGATTACCGACTATCGCGGTCCCCGCCAGATCCGGGCCCTGGCCCAGCGGTTCCGGGACATCCCGGTGGACGCCGTATATGCCAGTGACCTGATCCGCACCCAGACCACGGCCCAGGCCATTTACATGCCCAAGGGCCTGCCGCTGCACCCAGACCCCGCCTTCCGGGAAATCGGCATGGGTGTCTGGGAGGGGCTGACCTGGCGCCAGATCGAGACCCGCTGGCCCCTGCAGCTGATGGAGTTCAACCGCCAGCTGGATCGCTGGCATGTGGAGGGCTGCGAGACCGCCCGGATGGTACTGGACCGCTATCTTCCCGCTCTGCGCCGGGTAGCCCGGGAGCACGACGGCCAGACGGTGGCCATATTCTCCCACGGAGCCGCCCTGCGCATCGTGCTGGGTGCCCTTCAGGGGCTTTCTCTGGCGGATATCGGCCAGACGTCCCACGGCGACAACACCGCCGTGTCCCTTATTGAAGCCGACGGCGATGAGCTGCGGGTGGTGTTCCGTGACGACAACAGCCACCTGACCGGCCAGGAGGGCCTGTCCACCTTCGGTAAGCAGACCTGGTGGAAAACCAAGGGCATGGTGGAGCCCGGACAGCTGTACCGCCCCGCAAGCCATGAGCAGTGCCGCCTGTTCGGCGCACCGGAGAGCGGCCAGAGCACCGCCGTGTGGTACAACGGCCAGGAGCTCATCGGCCTGTTCCAGACCGTCCGGGAGCCGGACGCCCTGCGCATCACCTGGTACGGTATGGACCCCCTGTGGCGGGGCCGCCGCCAGGGCATCCCGCCTATGGGGCAGATCATCCAGCAGGGGCGGCGTCTGGGTCTGGAGCACCTGCGGCTGACCTGCACCGACGAGAGCCTGCGCCCCTTCTGGCAGCGTCTGGGCTTTTACGGAGATGGGCCGGAGCTGGAAAAGAACATCCGTCTGCAAATCCCCAACCTGCGAGAGTGGGTAATGGAGTAAAAAATCAAGTCCTCCGACTGCACCGGAGGACTTGATTCCGTCTTTACAGCAATTCTTCAAAGCTCCGGATGACCCGGTGACAGACCTGACACATTTCCGGCCAGGACACATGGAAAAACTCGTCATATACGCCCACCACCTGCATCCCGGCATCCCGCGCCGCCCGGCAGGCAGCCACGGAGTCATCATACACGGTGCATTCCTCCGGCGTCACTCCCATCAGCGCTGCCGCATGACGGAAGGTCTCCGGGTCCTTCTTGTCCATTCCCAGATCGTGGGCAAACAGGATGCGCTGGAAGTACTCCGTCAGTCCCAGCCGTCCCAAAGCGGCCCGGCAGTGCTCCGGCACGCTGGAGGTCAGCACGATCATCCGCTCCCCCGCCGCCCGGCACCGGTCCAGATATGCCAGGACTCCCGGCTTGATGGGCACCCGCGCAGCATAAGCATCCCCGGCCATCTGCATCCATTCGGCCATAATGTCCTCCTCAGACTCCTCCAGATGGCAATATGCCTTGGTAAATTTGGCAGCCATGGGGAAAATGGTATGGGCCACCCCCTCATAGTATTCCCGGGTATAGGGATACCCCCGCTTGGCCAGAAACGCCTCGTCCACCTGCCTCCAGATGCCGTTGGAGTCGATCAGCGTACCGTCCATGTCGAAAATCAGCATAAAAGTGCCTCCCTGCCGTTTTGCATGATTATACCAGAAATGCAAAAGCCTTGCAATACCGGGAAAAAGCTGGTAAAATGGAGCTACTCTACAAAAGGAGACATAGCCATGAAAAAGCCCGTATACTACGTGATCCTTGCTCTGCTGATCGGCGTGTTCCTCTTTGCCGCCTACAAGGTGGGCAGCTACTACCTGGAGAAATACCGCAGCGATAAGGTCATTTCCGATGCCACCCGCTTTGTGACCCTGCCCGGCGAGGATAACAGTACGGATAACCCAGACAGCGATCCCGGCGGCGATCCGGAGTGTCCCACGGTGCAGTTTGACGAGCTGAAGCAGCAAAATGAGGATGTCATTGCCTGGATCTACGGCGCCAATACCCATATCAATTACCCGGTGGTCCAGGGCAGCGACAACGACTACTATCTGCGCCATCTGCTGGACGGCACCTGGAACGACAACGGCAGCATCTTTATGGATTGCTCCAACAAGGCCGATTTCTCCGACCAGAACAGCCTGATCTACGGACACAATATGACGTCCGGCGCCATGTTCTCCAACCTGGTGAAATACAAGAAGCAGGCGTACTATGACCAGCATCCCTATCTGTACATGCTGACCCCCCAGCAGAATTACAAGCTCCGTCTGTTTGCCGGCGTCATCGTGGACGCGGCGGGCTACATTCTGGACAGCAGCGGCCAGGTGGCCTACCCTGATTGCAGCGTCTACCAGTTTCAGGTAACCCAGGAGTTTTTGCAGCAGATGGTCAACTACTCCACCTTCCGCTCCACCACCGGTGTTCCCTCGGCAGACAGCCACATCGTCACCCTGTCCACCTGCACCTACGAATTCAAAAACGTCCGCTATGTTGTCCTGGGCGTTCTGGAGCCCATCCAGTAAGGAAATATGCCATCAGAAGGGGACCTGTTCACGGTGAACAGGTCCCCTTCTGCGCTTATTCCTCTATAGCACGCATATCCTTGCTGGGGTCAATCTTTGCGATCTTGAACCCGGTCAGGATAAAGATCAGGCCGAAAATCGGCGTGATCCAGTTAAGAAATGCATACGGCGCATAGGCAAAAGCCTCCACCCCAAGGGTCCCTGCGGCGAAAGCGCCGCCCACGTTCCACGGCAGCAAGCAACCGCCGATGGTGCCGATATCCTCCAGAATGCGGGAGCAGTTCTCCGGCTTCAGGTTATACTTCTTATACATAGGGGCAAACAGCGTGCCCACCATGGCGAAAGCAAAGTGGTTGGTGCTGACCAGCAAGATACACAGGATCACCACGCCCGCAGTGATCAGCATCAGGCTCTTGCCGGACTTGACCCGCTTGGAAATTGCCTCGATCACCGGCTCCAGCAGGTGCATGCCGGAAATAATGCCGCCCAGGCCCAGTGCTCCGATGAAGATGGCCACCATGCTGAACATGCTGCTCATGCCGCCGCGGTTGAGAAGGCTCTTGAGAATGGCGTTGTCGCTGTCCACCACAAAGCCGCTGTAGGCAAAGCCGCCTACAGCCTTGATGGAAAAGCCCTGATACACGATGGCGATGACAGCCGCCACCACCGCCCCGATAAGCAGGGTCAATATGGTGTCCTTCTTGCGGATCAGCATATAGATCACTACGATCACGGGGATCAGGGGAACAAAGCCCAGCTTGAAAATGCCGCTGAGATTGGTAATGATCTCGTTGACGGCGGTGGGGTCATAACTGCTGCTGCCATGCCGAATGCCCAAAATGGTATACAGCACAGCGGAGATCACATATGCCGGCGCACAGGTATACAGCATATACTTGATATGAGTCATCAGCGGCACGCCGGAAAGGGTAGAGCTCATCAGGGTAGAGTCGCTGACCGGGGACATCTTGTCTCCGAAATAGGCGCCGGAGATCACCGCTCCGGCTACCAGTGCCGGGTTGAAACCAAGGCCCATGCCCACGCCCATCATGGCAATACCCGCTGTACCCACGGTGCCCCAGGAGGAGCCCAGGATCAGCGACACCGCCGAACACAGCAGCATGGTCACCAGCAGGAAAATGCTGGGGCTGATTACCTTCAGGCCAAACACCAGCACCGTGGAGATCGTGCCGGCTGCCAGCCAGGTTCCGATCATGATGCCTACTGCCAGAATAATGGCCGAGGCGGGCAGGGCGTTCTTTCCCATTTCATAGGCCTTTTCCAGCATTTCGCTGAAGCTGTAGCCCAGCTTTGCTCCGAACGGGGCCAGAAGCAGCCATCCGAAAAACAGCAGCAGGCCCACGTTCATTTTCAGGACGCCCACACCGATGCCGATGAGAATGGCCAGAGTGCCGATGGCCAGCAGAGAGAATGCCGCTGTGGGACTTTTCTTTTCTTTCACAACAGAACGCACATCACTGTTCATATTCATTTATCTCCTTATCGGTCGTTGTGTTTCAGTCAAAGGCGCTGAGTGCCTGACGCACGTCCTCGATCAGCTCACCTACATCTTCAATGCCCACCGTGAACCGCAGTACGCCGGGGGTAATTCCCATGGCGCGCCGCTGGTCGTCGGGCACGTCCTTATGGGAGGTGCTGACCGGGTGCATCATCGTACTGTGGATACCGCCCAGGGTACCGGCATAGCGGATCATTTTCAGGCGGCGCATGAATTCGTCGATCTTCTCCACGTCCTCCGGCACCTCCACGCCCACGATGCCGCACATCTCCTGGTTGGACCGGAATGTGCGCAGAGCCAGCTCGCGCTGGGCAAAGCTGTCCAGACTGGGATGCTCCACCCGGACAACATGAGGCATTTTTTCGACGGCCGCCGCAAACTGGGCGGCATTTTCCATCTGGCGGCGCACACGTAGCTCCATGGTACCGAAGTTTTTCAGCATGGTAAAGGCCGCATAGGGGTCGCATGCAGTACCGCAAAGGATCGAATGAGTGCGTACCGTGTCCATCAGTGCCCGGCTGCCGGTGACTGAGCCCGCGATGGCATCGCTGTGTCCGTTCATGAACTTGGTCATGCTGTTGATGACCACATCAGCGCCCAGTTCCAGCGGGCGAACGGCAATGGCGGTGGTAAATGTGTTATCCACCACCAGCAAAGCCCCGTTTTTATGGGCAATCTCAGCCGCCGCGCGAATGTCGGTCATGCGGTTGACGGGGTTAGCGCATACCTCCGTATAAACCATACGAGTTTGGGGCGTAATAGCCTGGGTCAGGGCATCCAAATCCCGCATATCCACCATTTTGCTGCGGATGCCAAATTTAGGCAGCAGGTAGTTCATGATCTGGTGCGTTTCACCGTAGATGTTGCTGTTGCAGATTACTTCATCTCCCTGATTCAGCAGCAAGATCATGGTGGTAGTGATGGCTCCCATGCCGGATGAGCAGATCACAGAATCCTCGCCGTCCTCCAGGAAGGTCACCACGTCCGCCAGAGCCGTTCTGTCGGGGTTGTTGAAGCGTACATACGAAAATGTCCCGTTCTGCGCTTTAGAGGTAGTCAGATCCGGAATAAAAAACGCGGTATTGGGAAAATAAGGAAAAACCATGGGGGACATGAAAGTCTCTCCGCTGACTTCTCTGCCATGGGCAAATATGCCTGCGGTAAAGGAGGGCTCGCTCATGATATTGTACATTCCTCTCTTGGTAATTTGGGTCGGCTCAGCTGCCGCGGCGCCAGCGGCAGCTCCGCCCCGCACATGGAGACCGGTCTTCACTACCACGCAGTATAAACTTTATGACAGTCATAATGTCAATAGAGTTTTTGAATTTTGTGGGAGCTATTGAATTTTTACTACATCTCTTGTATACTTCTTACAACATGGAAAGGAGGGTTTCCCATGAAGGAGCTGTATTCTATCGGAAAAATGTCTGCCATGATGGGCATTTCAGCCCAGGTGCTGCGGCACTATTGCGATATCGGGCTGATTACACCGGAGTATATTAATCCAGAAACCGGATACCGATACTTTTCCTTCGCGCAGTTTCACTACATCGACCGCACGCGGTATCTGCTGAAATGCGGCTTTCATCTGTCCGAGATCAAGGCTATCCTGGAGCACAACGACATGGACTATACCATAGACAGGCTCCACCGAAAGCAGGAGGAAGTCCGGGAGCAAATCCGCCGGGCACAGGACTCTTTGAAAACCCTGGAATGGTATGAGGAATACTTTACCAGCGGCGAACACGCCAATCAGAGCGGATACTTTCGGCGACACTGCCCCACCCGCTGGCTGCTGGCCATTCACTGCGACGCAGATTATCGCTTCAAGGATTTCTATCCGGCCTTTTCGGCCCTGCGCGAACAGCCGGAGCTGCAAAATATCCGATATCGCCGTCAGTTCGTCAGCATTCTGGATGCCACTGAGCTGATGGAAGGACATCGGAAACGGTATTATGCCGGTATGTTCACGCTGGAAAAGCCGGATATTGAATCCCCGGCTATTATAGAAATTCCAGAAGGAGACTATTGGTGCTTTCGTGCTCCCATTCTGGGTGACCACTGGAAGCCGTTGCTGCTCCGAGAGCTGGTACATCAGCACGGCACGCCGCGATTGCTGCTGACAATGGAGTACGAAAACAGCCTGATCAGCTTCAAGGAGTGTCCCCACGAGGTGCAAATCCTGTTTTAAAGGCACAAAAAGCGTCTGCTTTCCAAAGAAAACAGACACTTTTTATGTACAGCTTTTTACCGTTTGTTGGACCGCAGCCAAATGCCCTGCTTTTCAGCACTGGCGATCAGCTCATCCCGGAACTTGGGATGGGCGATAGAGATCAGCTTCTCCGCCCGCTCCCAGGTGCTGCATCCCACCAGATTCACGCCGCCGTATTCAGTGACGACATAATAGGCCAGACTCCGGGGATCGGTGACGATATCGCCGGGAGTCAGCAGCGGGTTGATGCGGGACACCGTTTCTCCCTCCTTGTTGGTAAAGGAGGAGGTCATACAGATGAACGCCTTGCCGCCCTTGGATACGGCGGCACTCTCCAGAAAGTCCAGCTGGCCGCCGGTGCCGCTGATCTGCCGGGTACCGGCGCTCTCGGCGCATATCTGGCCGTACAGGTCCACGGAGATGCAGTTGTTGATGGAGACAAAGTTGTCGATCTTCCCCACGATAGAGGGATCGTTGCAGTAGCTGATGGGATAGGTCACCACGCCGGGGTTCTCCCGGATCCAGTCGTACAGGTCCGGCGAACCAATGGCAAAGCCGAACACACTCTTATAGCGGTCCAGGGTCTTTCTCTTGTTGTTGATCTTTCCGGCCTTGTACATATCCAGGTACGAGTCGCACAGCATCTCCGTGTGGATGCCCAGATCCCGCAGGTCGGACCGGGCGATCATCTGGCCCACGGCGTTGGGCAGGGACCCGATGCCCAGCTGCAGGGTGGAGCCATCCACCATGTTCTGCACCACGTACTCGGCGATCTTCATCTCCGTCTCGCTGGCAGCGGGGGTCTTGATGCCGGGCAGAGGGCCGTGAGGACCCTCCACGATCATGTCCACATCGTCGATGTGGATGCACTCATCCAGACCGCCATAGACCCAGGGCAGATTCTCGTTGACCTCCAGGATCACCACGTCGGCCTTATCCAGCACCGCCCGGGCGGAGGCGTTGGACACGGAGAAGTTGAAGTATCCATGCTCGTTCATGGGAGTCATACAGGTGATGGCCACGTTTACCGTGAGGAAATGGTCATAGTAGGCTCCCAGATTCCGGAACACCATGGGATTGAAATTGCACAGTCCCCGGTCACAGAGCTTCCGCTCGTAGCCGGACATGTGCCAGCTGTTATAGATAAAGTGCTCCCGGTCGGGATCGCACTCCACCATCTGAATGGGCTGCTGGATCAGATAACCCCGGATCTTCACACCCCGCAGCTCGTCCTTCCGCTTGGCAATGGCCTCATCCATCAGGGACGGGAACGCGCCGCCCATGGAAATATCCAGCCAGTCGCCGCTCTTGACCACCCGGGCCGCCTCCTCCGGGGTGCGCAGCTTGCGTTTATATTCCGACGTATAGTCAAACGGTATCGCCATAGCCTGTCCGCCTCTTTCTCTGTTTTGGTATTGTTAATTAAATCACCTTTTCCGGAGTTTGTCAATAGATTAACAGGGATTCTCTGAAAAAGACAAATTCCGAACCGCCACCAGCATGGTGCCGTAAGGATGCGGCTTCTCCTCCACCGGCTGAAAGCCGTTTTTTGTCCAGAACCGTGTGGACTGGGGGTTGGCCTTCTGATATGCCAGCCGCACCCGGGAAAAGCCTGCGGTCTTCAGTTCTTCCAGCAGTTCTTCCACCAAGCGGGAGCCTATACCCTGACCGGAGAAGCGGCCGTCTACCATAAACAGGCCGATATAAGCCGTTTCCACCGACGGATACCCGTCGATCAGGTCCAGCACCGCCGCCAGACGGTCCCCATGGAAATAGCCCAGGAAATACTTGTCCTCCGGCGCTGCTCCCGGCGGCAGCAGCGTCATATCCTGCCGGATGTCCGCCTCGCTGGGCTCTGTGCCGCAGTGCCGGTAGTACAGCGGGTTGCTGCGGCACAGGGTCAGGATCTGCGCCGTGTCCTCCTCTGTCAGCCGTCGCACCCGATACGCCCGGGACAGTCTCTCTATGTGCAGCATGGCCACTCCTCCCGGATATAGGATGGGGCCCGCCAGGCGATCTCCGCCGGCGGGCCCATATGGTGTGCGCGAGCAAGTCTGTAAGCCGGGTTCTGTATTTGACAGTCATCTATCTAAGCGCGCCGTTGCCGGTGCGCTTCAGCCACCTCGGGAGCGGACGGGCCGCCCTATTGCTCCCATACCGGTGTTGCTCCGGATAGAGTTTACAGCATCGGACACTTTCGAGCCGATGGGTGAGCTCTTACCTCGCCTTTCCACCCTTACCCCCAAAGGGGCGGTATATCTCTGTTGCACTTTTCCTGAAGTCGCCTTCGGCGGGCGTTACCCGTTATCCTTGCCCTGTGGAGCCCGGACTTTCCTCATGAACAGGCTTTCGCCTTGTCCCCGCGACTGTCTGGCTTACTCGCACGAATATTGTACCCGGCCCGCCGCGGAAAGTCAACCGATTTTCGCGGAAATGATTGAACTGCGCCCCGGAATGCGGTATAATCTGTAAGTTGGATACGTTAGATATGATAAGGAGGAACATCCTATGACCTTGCGGGAATATATTGACCGGCTGCGGGGCAGAACCGTGGCCGTTATCGGCATCGGCGTCAGCAATACGCCCCTGCTGCGGCTGCTGCTGCGGGAGGGTATCTCCGTCACCGCCTGCGACCGCAGCAGCCGGGAAAAGCTGGGCGCGTTGGCCGGCGAGCTGGAGGCTGCCGGGGCAAAGCTCCAGCTGGGGGACGGATATCTTCAGAATCTTTCCCAGGACGTGATCTTCCGCACCCCGGGCCTGCGGCCCGACGTGCCGGAGCTGGAGGCCGCCCGGGCCAAGGGCAGCACCATCACCTCCGAAATGGAGGTATTCTTTGAGGTCTGCCCCTGCCCCATCATCGCCGTTACCGGGTCCGACGGCAAAACGACTACCACCACCATCATCGCCCAGCTGCTGCGGGCAGCGGGCCACACCGTCCATGTGGGCGGCAACATCGGCCATCCCCTGCTGGCGGAGGCCGATACCATCCGGCCCACGGACTGGGCCGTGCTGGAGCTGTCCAGCTTCCAGCTGATGACCATGACCCACAGCCCTCACATCGCCGTGGTGACCAATCTGGCCCCCAACCACCTGGATGTTCACAAGAGCATGGAGGAATATGTCTGGGCCAAGGAGAACATTTTCCGTCACCAGCAGCCCGGGGACATCGCCATCTTCAACCTGGACAACGCCATCACCCGGCAGCAGGCCCTGCGCGCCCCGGGCCGTGCCCTGTATTTCAGCCGTCAGGCAGAGCCGGAAAACGGCGTATTTCTGCGGGGTGACGCCGTTATCTCCCGCCGGGACGGCCATGAACGCCAGATCATGACTACGGAGGATATCCGCCTGCCCGGCGTCCACAATGTGGAAAACTACATGGCCGCCATTGCGGCGGTAGAGGGCCTGGTGCCCGACGAGACCATCCGCACCTTTGCCCGGACCTTCAACGGCGTGGAGCACCGCATCGAGCTGGTGCGTACCTATCACGGCGTCCGGTTTTACAATGATTCCATCGCCTCCAGTCCCTCCCGCACCATCGCGGGCCTGCGATCCTTTAAGGAGAAGGTCATCCTCATCGCCGGGGGCTATGACAAGCACATTCCCTTCGACGTGCTGGGTCCCGAGGTGGTGGAGCACGTGAAGCTGCTGGTGCTGTGCGGCGCCACCGCCGGAAAGATCCGCGCTGCCGTGGAGCAGGCTCCCGGTTACCGGCCGGGCCATCCGGAAATACTGGATGTGACGCCCTTTCAGCGGGCTGTGGAGACCGCCCGTGACCGGGCTGTTCCCGGGGACGTGGTGACCCTCTCCCCTGCCTGTGCTGCCTTTGACCAGTTCAGGAATTTCATGGAGCGGGGCAAGACCTTCAAGGCCATCGTCAACTCCTGGGCGGAGTAACCTCTGCCGCCCTGGCGGCATACAATGACCCATAGGGGGTGTATGCCGTGAGAAGAATACGCTACCTGCGGCTGACGGAGCGGCAGAGGCGGTGGGTCTGGCTGTGGCTGACGGTCCTGCTGGTGACCGGGCTGTGCTGCGCGGCAGTGCTGCACATGAGGCCCATCATCGTGAGCCTGGCCACCGCCCGGGTCTCCAATGCCGTCAACCGCATTGTGGTGGACGCCGTCCGGGATGCCATTGACAGCGGACAGGTGAACTATGACGTGCTCATCCACCTGGAAAAGGACGAAAGCGGCCGGGTGGCGGCGCTGGAGAGCAACATGGCGGCCTTCAACCGCCTGCGGTCCCAGATCGCCGGCGAGATCCTCCGCCGCCTGTCGGAGGTGTCCACCAGTGAGCTGTCCATTCCTGTGGGTACGCTTACCGGCTCCACTCTGCTGGCGGGGCGGGGGCCTTGTATCCGGGTGCGGATGCAGGCGGTGGGCTCCGCCGACGCCAGCCTGCGCAATGCCTTTTCCGCCGCCGGCATCAACCAGACCAGGCACCAGATCCTGCTGCATGTGGACGTATACACCGGCATTCTTCTGCCGGGCTTCACCGCCTCCACCAAGGTCAGCAACGAGATCGCCGTGGCAGAGACCGTCATTGTAGGCAGCGTGCCGGAGACATACACCTATTTCAGCACCGCTCCCGAGGAGCAGGAGCAGTACGCCCAGGACTACATCATGAACAAAGGATAAGTGGATTATGGACTATCAAACCGAGATGAAGGAGCTGCGGGACACTCTGAACACCCACAGCTACCGCTATTATGTGCTGGACGATCCCACCATCAGCGACTTTGAATACGATCGCCTTTACCGCCGCCTGGAGGACCTGGAGCGGGAGCACCCGGAGGAGATCACCCCGGACTCCCCCACCCAGCGGGTGGGCGACGCCACGCTGAATGATTTTGCGGAGGTGGTGCACCCCGTCCCGCTGGAGAGCCTGGAGGACGTATTCGACGGAAGTGAGGTTCAGGATTTCCTGGCCAAGGTGCTGGAAACCCTGCCCCGGGCGGAATACAGCGTGGAGCCCAAGGTAGACGGTCTGTCCGTGGCTTTGGAATACCGGGACGGCGTGTTCTATCAGGGCGCCACCCGGGGCGATGGGCGCAAGGGCGAGGATGTCACCGGGAATCTGCGCACCATTCGCTCCATTCCCATGGTGCTGCCGGAAAAGCTGCCCCGGCTCATCGTCCGGGGCGAGGTGTATATGGCCCGCTCCGTTTTTCAGGAGATCAACGACCGGCTGGAGCTGGAGGGAAAGCCCCTGATGGCCAATCCCCGCAATGCTGCTGCTGGCTCCCTGCGCCAGAAGGACCCCAAGGTCTGCGCCAGGCGCAGGCTGGATATTGCGGTGTTCAACCTTCAGCTGGCAGAGGGCCGGACGTTCACCACCCATGCCGAGACCATCGAGTATCTGAAGGAACAGGGATTCCCTGCCATCCCCCATACCACCCTGTCAGAGGGGGCGGATATCCTCCGCGAGATCGGCCGTCTGGGTGACACGCGGATGGAATTCCCCTTTGATATCGACGGCGCTGTTGTAAAGCTGAATAACTTGTCAGACCGCAATATACTGGGCAGTACCGCCAAGTGTCCCAGATGGGCCGTTGCTTTCAAATACCCGCCGGAGCGCAAGACCTCCCGCATCCGTGACATCGTGGTCCAGGTGGGCCGCACCGGCGTTCTGACCCCCAAGGCGGAGCTGGAGCCCGTTCGTCTGGCGGGCACCACCGTTACCTTTGCCACCCTGCACAACCAGGACTATATCACCCAGAAGGACATTCGCATCGGCGACACGGTGGTGGTGCAGAAGGCCGGAGAGATCATCCCCGAGATCGTGGAGGTGGTGCCGGAGCGCCGTCCCAGCGGCGCGGTGCCCTATTATCTGCCCCAGACCTGTCCCGTGTGCGGCGCACCGGTGGAGCGGGACCCGGACGGCGCGGCCCTGCGCTGCACCGGTGCGGAATGTCCGGCTCAGCGTCTGCGGAATCTCACCCATTTCGCCAGCCGCAATGCCATGGATATCGACGGCCTGGGGCCTGCGGTGCTGAACCAGCTCATCGACAAGGGACTGGTCCAGACCGCCGCCGACCTGTATGATCTGACCGCCGCCGATATTGCTCCGTTGGATCACATGGGGGAAAAATCCGCTGCCAACGCTGTGGCCGCCATTTATAAGAGCAGAGACAATGACCTGTGGCGGCTGATTTTCGCTCTGGGCATCCGCCAGGTGGGGGAAAAGGCCGCCAAGGTGCTGGCCCGCCGCTTCGGCACCCTTCAGGCCCTGGCCCAGGCTACGGAGGAGGAGCTCACCGCCATCGACGACGTGGGCCCCATCACCGCCGCCTACATCCGTCAGTGGATGGACAGCCCCCAATCTCAGGATCTGATGCACCGTCTGGAGGCCGCCGGGGTCAACGTATCCTGTAAGGAGGAAATACTTGACAGCCGTTTTGCCGGAATGACTTTCGTCCTCACCGGCAGTCTGGAGAAATTCACGCGGGATGAGGCGGGGCAGATGATCGAGCAGAGAGGCGGCAGGTCCGCCTCCTCCGTGTCCAAAAAGACCACTTATGTGGTGGCCGGACCCGGCGCAGGCTCCAAGCTGCGCCGCGCCCAGGAGCTGAACATTCCTGTTCTCACGGAGGACGAGTTTCTGGAGCTTCTGAAATAAGAGTTTCTCACCAAGATAAGGATTTTTTATGCAAACTATGGAGCCGCATCAGCAGCTCCATAGTTTTTTTGTTTCTTTCCACGACTCGCGGTTGGATTTTACGGAGAAATTCAATGAAAATTTTTGTTAAAACATTGACATCCCGATTCAAAGTGCTAAAATGACACTTGTGTATACAGGCAGACGGCGGTCTGTGTGGGGCCGCCGCAAAAAAGTATGAGGAGGAATCTATATGAGCAAGCTCCTGAAAATCTGCGACGGCAACGAGGCGGCGGCGTATGTGGCCTATGCCTTCTCCGAGGTTGCAGCCATCTATCCGATCACGCCCTCCAGCCCCATGGCCGAACACGCCGACGACTGGTCCGCCAAGGGAAAGAAGAACATCTTCGGCCAGACGGTGCGCCTGGTGGAGATGCAGTCCGAGGCCGGCGCCTGCGGCGCCTGCCACGGCGCACTGGAGGCTGGCACCCTGGCCACCAGCTTCACCGCATCCCAGGGCCTGATGCTGATGATCCCCACCATGCACCGCATCTCCGGCGAGCGTCTGCCCGGCGTGCTGCATGTGGCGTCCCGCACCGTAGGAACCCACGCCTTCTCCATCTTCGGCGACCACAGCGACGTGATGAACTGCCGCCAGACCGGCTTTGCCATGCTGTCCAGCGGCAGCGTCCAGCAGGCGGCGGATCTGGCCGCCGTGGCGCATCTGTCCGCCATCCGCGCCCGTATCCCCTTCCTGCACTTCTTCGATGGCTTCCGCACCTCCCACGAGATCCAGAAGATCGACGTGCTGAGTTACGACGAATATGCCAAGCTGGTGGACTATGACGCCCTGGCCCGCTTCCGGGCCAATGCTCTGAATCCCGAGGACCCCCGCATGCGCTCCCTGGTGGATAACCCCGATATCTACTTCCAGCTGCGGGAGGCCAACAACACCGATTACGCCAACCTCCCCGACGTGGTGGAGGACTACATGGCCCAGATCTCCCGCCTGACGGGCCGGGAATACCACCTGTTCAACTATTACGGCGCACCTGACGCAGAGCGCGTCATCGTGGCCATGGGCAGCGTGTCCGGCTGCGCCCAGGAGGTCGTCAATTACCTGAACGCCCGGGGCGAGAAGGTGGGCTTCCTGCAGGTGCACCTGTTCCGCCCCTTCAGCGTCAAGCACCTGATGGCCGCCATGCCCAAGACAGTCCGGCGCATCGCCGTGCTGGACCGGGTGAAGGAGGCCGGCTCCATCGGCGAGCCTCTGTACGAGGATATCTGCGCCGCCTATATCAACGAGGAAAACCGCCCCCTGATCTTTGCCGGGCGGTATGGCCTGTCCAGCAAGGACACCACCCCCGCCCAGCTGAAGGCCGTGTTCGACAACCTGCTGCTGGATCAGCCCAAGAATCACTTCACCATCGGCATCCAGGACGATGTGACCCATCTGTCCCTGCCGGTGGGCGCTCCCCTGCTCACCGAGCCGGAGGGCACCATCAGCTGCAAGTTCTGGGGCCTGGGCTCCGACGGCACCGTGGGCGCCAACAAAAACTCCATCAAGATCATCGGCGAAACCACGGATATGTACTGTCAGGCTTACTTTGAGTACGACACCAAGAAGTCCTTCGGCATCACCAAGAGCCACCTGCGCTTCGGCAGGCATCCCATCAGCTCCACCTACTATGTCAGCCGCGCCGACTTTGTGGCCTGCCACAACCAGACGTACCTGACCAAGTATGACATCATCTCCGAGCTGAAGCCCCACGGCAGCTTCCTGCTGAACTGCGAGTGGAAGGAAGATGAGCTGGAGCAGCACATCCCCGGGGACATCCTCCGCTATATCGCCGAAAACGATATCCACTTCTACATCATCGACGCCAATAAGGAGTCTCAGGCCCTGGGCCTGGGCAACCGCTCCAATATGGTGCTCCAGGCCGCCTTCTTCAAGCTGGCCCGGGTGATCCCCGTGGAGGACGCCGTGGCCCATATGAAGGACGCCGTGAAAAAGACCTACGGCCTCAAGGGCGAAAAGGTCGTCAATATGAACATCGCCGCCGTGGACGCCGGCATCAACGCCCTGGTGGAGGTGCACGTCAAGCCGGAGTGGAAGAACCTCACCGGCGCTGCCATCCAGCCGCCCCGTGCCGACGTGCCCGACATCATCCGGAACATCCTGGTGCCCATCAACGCCCAGAAGGGCGATGACCTGCCGGTTTCCGCCTTCAAGGGCATGGAGGACGGCACCATGCCCCTGGGCACCTCCCAGTATGAAAAGCGCGGCATTGCCACCCACCTGCCCGTGTGGGACAAGGACGAGTGTATCCAGTGCAACCGCTGCTCCTTTGTGTGCCCCCATGCGGTGATCCGCCCGTACCTGCTGAACGAGGACGAGGTCAAGAATGCCCCTGCCGGGCTGGAGCACACCGCCGCCAAGGGTCCCCAGCTGGCGGGCCTGCAATTCACCATGGGCGTTTCCACCCTGGACTGCACCAGCTGCGGCAGCTGCGTGGCCTCCTGCCCCAAGAGCGGCAAGGCCCTGCGTATGGTCCCGGCCCACGAGGTGTCCCTGGACCAGACCAACTGGAGCTACCTGCAAACCATCCCCGAGAAGAACGACCGCTTCGACAAATTCACCCTGAAGGGCAGCCAGTTCCGCCAGCCCCTGGTGGAATTCAACGGTGCCTGCGCCGGCTGCGGCGAAACGCCCTATATCAAGCTGCTGACCCAGCTGTTCGGCGACAAGATGTTCCTGGCCAACGCCACCGGCTGCACCCAGGCCTGGGGCGCAGCCATGCCCTGCGTGCCGTACTGCAAGAACAAGGAGGGCAAGGGCGTGGCCTGGTCCAACTCCCTGTTTGAGAACAACGCCGAGTTCTCCTATGGTATGTGTCTGGCGGTGAAGCAGCTGCGCGATGCCGTCACGGAATATGTCCGCCGGCTGGACAGCACGACCAAAAACGCTGCCGTGAAGGCCGCCATTGCCAAATGGCTGGAGACCTATGACGATCTGGATGCCTCCACCCCCGCCACCCGGGAGCTGCTGCACCTGCTGGAGAGCGAGACCTTCTCCGCTCAGGAGCAGGCTCTGGTGGATGAGATTCTCAAGCGCCGCAAGGATATGTCCAAAAAGACCATGTGGATGTACGGCGGCGACGGCTGGGCCTATGACATCGGCTACGGCGGTCTGGACCATGTGTTCGCCATGGGCGAGGATGTCAACGTCCTGCTGGTGGATACCGAGGTGTACTCCAACACCGGCGGCCAGTCCTCCAAGGCCACGCCTGTGGGCGCAGTGGCCCAGTTCCAGGCCAGCGGCAAAAAGACCAAGAAGAAGGACCTGGGTATGCTGATGATGACCTATGACAACGTCTATGTGGCCCAGTGCTCCATGGGCGCCGACCCGGCCCAGCTCATCAAGGCCATCCGGGAGGCCGAGGCCCATAAGGGGCCCTCCATCGTCATCTGCTACGCACCCTGCATCAACCACGGCATCAAGAAGGGCATGGGCTGCGTCCAGCAGGAGATGAAGGACGCCGTGGCCTCCGGCTACTGGAACCTGTACCGCTACAGCCCCGAGACCCACAAGTTCACCCTGGACAGCAAGGAGCCCAGCATGGCCCTGTACGACTTCATGAAGGGCGAGGTGCGCTACTCCTCCCTGGAGCTGAGCTTCCCGGAGAACGCCAAGGTCCTGTTTGCCGAGGCGGAGGAGGACGCCAAGGCCAAATACGAGTCCTACAAGCGCCGGGCGCAGGATCAATAAGCGGCAATTTCCTATCACACCATAAAAGGCGGCACTCAGCTTTGAACCGCACCCCGTCAGGAGGACAGTGAAAAAACAGATCGTTTTCCCGGCCAGCAGCCAATCGCTGCTGGCCGCTTTTTTTATGCGGCTCGTGCTTGTGCGCTTAATGGCTGCCTATGCGGCATAGGAATGCTCCCTCCATGACTGACAGTGTTTTATTTCACCGTCTCTCACAGAGGGAGCATATCAGAAGGTCAGATAGCCCTTATCTATTCGTTTTTCCCGGCCAACCGGTACACGCAGCACCCGCCGTCCATGCCGCAGGGACGAAAGCCCAGCTTTTCCGCGATATGCCGGGTAGCCGCCTGCTGCGGATGGCATTCTATGACCGCGTCCCGGCCACTCTCCCGCGCCCGGCAAATCATCTGCCGGGTCAGAGCCAAGGCGTACCCCCTGCCCCACCGGTCAGAAGCCAAAACCCACCCCAGCTCCATGGACGTCTCGTCGTAGGGGTGATAGATCACATATCCCGCAAAGCCGCGGCCGTCCTCCACCGCCCAGATCAGCGGCTCACGGCCCATGCCTGCCTTTTGCAGGAACGCCTCCGTCTGCGCCCGGGTGAAGGGCGGCTCCAGATACCGCATCACCGCCGGATCCGACAGCAGCCGGTGCAGGGGCTCCAGGTCCTCCGCCGTCAGCCTGCGGATATGCAGCGCTTCCGTCTCATGCATGGCAGCATCCCCCTTTACCGCAGCCAATCCGGCAGAGAATGGCTCTGGACGCTGCTGACCATCCCCATGGCCGCAAACAGCGTCACAATGGACGAGCCGCCATAGCTGAAAAACGGCAGCGTCAGACCCACCACCGGCATCACAAACAGACACATGCCCACGTTGCTGATGGTCTGGAAGATCAGGACCGCCGCCACACCCACGCAAACGTAGCTCTCTATGGTGTTTCGGGCGTTTTTCGCCACCATCAGGCACCGCACGATGATGGCCGTCAGCAGAATCAGCACCGCCAGACACCCCAGCATCCCCAGCTCCTCGCCGATGGCGGAGAAGATGAAGTCCGTGTACCGGAAGGGCAGACTGCCGGAATACTCGCCCTGGGTCTGGATGCCGTGGAACAGTCCCTGCCCCGTCAGCTTGCCGCCGCCCAGCGCCAGAAGGCTCCGGGTCTGCTGCCAGCCTGCGCCCAGAGGGTCCAGGCTGTGGTCAAACACCACCATGAACCGCTCCTTCATATAGTCCGGAATTTTATCCAGCTCCCACAGCAGATAAAACGCCGCGCCGCCGCCCAGCAGCGCGATGACAAACCACCGGGCCGCCACCCCGGCCACAAAGGCCATGGCGGCAAAGACGAACGCATACACCAGGGCGCTGCCCATATCCGAGGAGATGGCATAATACAGCCCCACCATCAGCAGCAGATGTCCGCCCAGAAACGCAACGGACCGCAGGGACCTTAGTCCCCAGTGCTCCTTCACCCACACCAGCTGCTTGCTGAGCACCAGGATAAACGTCAGCTTCACGATCTCCGCCGGCTGAATATTGGCCGGGAAGCCCCGGATGCCCAGCCAGGCCCGGTTGCCGTTATTTTCAATGCCCAAGGGTGTTTTCAGCAGCAGGAACAGGACGATGCCGAAGCCCAGCAGCCACTTCCACCGCTTGGATGCCTCCGTCAGGTCGATCTGGGACATGAGGAAATAGATCCCCACCCCCAGCACAATGGCGCAGGCCTGGACAATGACCATCTTCCGTGAGCTCAGAAAATTGGTGGCGCTGGCGATCATCACCAGCCCGAACAGCGCCGCCCCGCAGCAAAGGCACAGCAGCAGCCAGTCGGCCTGCCGTAAAATATCTAAAATGCTATCTTTGATTCGTTTCAGCATGAAAGGCTCCTCTTGTAAAAACCGTTGGAAGGAAACACAATGTCCCTTTAGTATACCATAAGAAGCTTTTCCTGTAAACCGGATTTCCACTTTTCCGGGCCGGGCGGCGTTCAGAAAATAGATGGACCCGCCGCAGGCATCCGATGCCGCATCCTGGCGTTTTACCGGGCTCATCGCGTTGGAGTCGGTGCTGTATCCGCCTGCCTCTGAGCCGACGGCCCGCAGCTGAAAAAAGCGCTGACCGCGCTCTATCGTGCGGTCAGCGTTTTTTACGTCAGTTTTTCGTCACCGTGCCGTCGATATGGACGGTGCACACCTGCCAGGGCATATCCTTACCGCACTGCTCCACGGCCCGACGGGCAGCCATCTCCAGCCCGCCGCAGCAGGGCACCTCCATCCGCAGCACCGTTACGGAGCGAATGCTGTTGTCCCGAAGGATCTCCGCCAGCTTTTCGGTATAGTCCACTCCGTCCAGCTTGGGGCAGCCGATGAGGCATACCCGCCCGGCCAGAAACCGGCTATGAAAATCGGCATAGGCAAACGCCGTGCAGTCCGCCGCGATCAGCAGCTCCGCCCCGTCAAAATACGGGGCCCGGGTGGGAACCAGCTTGATCTGTACCGGCCAGTTGGTGAGCTGGCTCTCCGTCTCCCCGCCGGGTGCCGGCGGTGCGGGCTTTTTGTGCATCAGCTGGCGGATAGCCGTGCCGGGACAGCCGGTGTGGGCCTGTTTTTTTGCCGCCTGGGCAGCCTTCACCGCCTCCTCGTCATAGGCGGGAGCCTCCCGCTCCTCAAAGGTGATGGCCCCGGTGGGACAGGCCGGCAGACAATCCCCCAGCCCGTCACAGTAGTGCTCCCGCATGAGCCGGGCCTTGCCGTCCACCATGTCGATGGCGCCCTCATGGCACGCCTTGGCACAGGCCCCGCAGCCGTTGCACTTGTCCTGGTCTATGTGAATGATCCTGCGAATCATCAAATGAGTCCTCCTTATTTCCAATGATACGCCTGTGAGTATACGCCCAACGTCCGCTTTTGTCTGTCGCAATTGCAACACTTGACAGACTAAAAAATATTTGCTATCATATAATTAACATTTCAGTTAATTGTTAAATGACGGAGGAACTCATTGTGTCGCTGCAAAATACGCTGCGGGCGCTGGCGGACCCCACCCGGCGGGCCATATTGGAGCTGCTGCGGGACGGACGCAAAAGCGCCGGAGAACTGGCGGACCACTTTGCGATCAGCGCCGCCGCCGTATCCCGGCACCTGTCGGTGCTGAAGGAGGCGGACCTGATCCGGGATGACCGCCGGGGAAAATTCATATTCTATGAGCTGAACGCCTCGGTGCTGGAGGAGATCCTGCTGTGGCTGACCCGGCTGAAAGGAGACGAGCAACATGTGGAAAACCCATAAGCGCACCATTGTCCTCACCCTGGCGGCATACGCAGTCCTTTCCATATGAGGAAAATTCCGGAAATTTATACAGTGCAGGCGGCGAATACTCACGGATTCACCGCCTGATTTCGCTTTTTCCCGGTGAATCATCCGATTTTCTGCGGGAATCCCCATTTTTTGTTGACTTCATTTCCGTATACATGCTACAATAAATTTTGTATGAAGATTTTTGCCCTTATCGCAAAAATCACTTAACGGCCTTTTGCCGTATGCGTGAGAGAGGAATGAGGAACCCCCCATGGTCATGTGTATCTTTTTGTTCCTGCTGTGGCTGATCCTGAACGGAAAAGTCACGCTGGAGATCTGCCTGTTCGGCGTGGTCATCACCGGTGCGGTCTACGCGTTCTGCGTGGCTGCCCTGGGCTGCCGGCCCCAGGCGGAGCGGCGTTTTCTGAAGCGCCTGGGCGGCTATGTTGTCTACGGTGCGATCCTTGTGCGGGAGATCATCCGGGCCAACCTGGCTGTGATGCGGGTGATCTGGTCCCGGAAGCCGGACTATCACCCTGCCATCGTCCGGGTCCACGCGCCCCTGGAAAAGCCCGTCTCCCGGATGCTGCTGTCCAACTCCATCACCCTGACCCCCGGCACTGTGACGGTGCGCCAGGAGGGAGAGGACTACCTGGTGCTGTGCCTGAATAAGGCTCATGCCGCCGACATCCCGGATTGGAGTCTGACCCGGCTCCTGCGGAAAATGGAGGGCCCGGAATGGAACTGATCAAACAGTGCTATCACTATCTGTTCTGGGGCGCGCTGGTGTTTCTGGGTCTGGGCCTGCTGGCAGTGATGGTCTATATCATCCGGGCCCGGCTGACATCGGACCGCATCATCGGCATCAACCTTACCGGCACGCTGGTGGCCATTATCATCGCCATCCTGGCCTATCTGCTGGGCGAGGACTACCTGGCGGACGTGGCCATCGTGTATGTGGTGCTGTCGTTTATCGCGGTAATGCTGCTGTGCCGCATTTACATCAACCTGTACCAGCGCAAGCGGCAGGACAAGAAGGAGGACGAATCGCATGACCGGTGAATGGATCCGCTTCGGCCTGACGGCTCTGTGCGTGCTGGCCGGGTGCTTTGCCCTGCTGACCGCCATGGTGGGCCTGTTTCGCTTTGACTTTACCCTGAACCGGCTCCATGCCGCCTCCATAGCCGACACCCTGGGTCTTTCCCTGCTGGTGCTGGCGGTGATGCTGGCGGTGGGCCTGCGCCCGGTGCTGTGGAAGCTGCTGCTGGTGGTGATCCTCCAGTGGTGCACCTCTCCCCTGTCCGGCCATATGCTGGCCCAGTTTGAGTACCGGGTGAACCAGAATCTGGAGCAGCACCTGGAGCTGCCCGACGGAGAACAGGAGGCCGGTCAATGAGTACGGTCTTCCGCATCCTCCTGCTGATCGGCCTGTTGGTCTGTGCCGTGGCCACCGCTCTGGTGAAAAAGCCCATGCGTGCTGTCATCATCTACATGGCCTATTCCATCATCATGTCCGTGGTGTGGCTGCTGCTGGAATCTCCGGATCTGGCCATCACCGAGGCCGCCGTGGGCGCAGGCATCACGGGCATTCTGTTTTTCCTGACCCTGCGGCGTATCAACCTCATTGACAAGGACGCGGAGCATGAGGCCCGCAGAGAGGAGGACCACCATGACGACACCCCCTGAGCCCTCCCTGGTGCAGCTCTGGCTCCACGGCGGCCTGGACCTGTCCGAGCAGCTGCAAAAGGAGCCTCCGGAGTGTCCGGCTGAAAACGTCTCCGCTCATCCGACCCCCCGCCGGGACCGGACGCTGGTGGAGCAGGGAGTCCACCGGTCCCTGCGGCTGTACAACGTGCTGGCAGGCCTTCTGTGCGTGGTGCTGTCGGCCCTCATGCTGCTGACGGCAGCGGACCTGCCCCCCTACGGCTCCGATACCGCCCCCACCGTCAACGAGGTGGCCCAGCGCTATGTGGAGCAGGGCACCCAGGAGACCGGCGCGGTAAACACCGTGGCCGGCATGATCCTGGACTACCGTGCCTTCGATACCCTGGGCGAATCCTTTGTGCTGTTCACCGCCATGTGCGCCGTGACCATCCTGCTCAACCGCTCCGGCAAAAGGCGCTGGCTTCTCCAGCCCGACGTGGTGGACTATGCCTCGGACCCCATCGTGGCCCCCATGAGCAAGTTTCTCATTCCGGTGATCCTGGTGTTCGGCATCTATATTCTTCTCAACGGCCACCTGTCCCCCGGCGGCGGCTTCTCCGGCGGTGCCATTCTGGCAGCGGGGCTGATGCTGTTTGCCATGGTGTGGGGCGATGCGGCGGCCTCTGCCGTGCTGCGGCCCCGGCGGCTCCAGACGGTGGTGCTGTGCTCCCTGGGCTTTTACTGCCTGGCCAAGAGCTACTCCTTCTATACCGGCGCCAATCACCTGCACTCTGTCATCTCCCCCGGCACCCCGGGCCGCATTCTGTCCGCCGGGCTGATTCTGCCCCTGAACGTGGCGGTGGGCTTCGTGGTGTGCTGCACCATGTACAGCCTTTATATGTACTTCAGAAGGGGGGAGCTGTGATGCTGAAGGCCCTTGCTTCCAATTACGAGCTGGTGGTAGCCATTCTGCTGTTCGTCATTGGCTTCTGCATGCTGCTGTTTGACCGGAACCTGCTGAAAAAGGTCATCGGCCTGGACATTATGGATTCCGGCGTGTTTCTGCTGCTGGCAGACCGCGGCTATATCACCGGCCGCACCGTTCCCATCATCGTGGACGGCGTCACCTCTATGGAGCACTACGTCAACCCCATCCCCGCGGGCCTGGTGCTGACGGGCATCGTGGTGTCCGTCAGTGTGTCGGCTGTGATGCTGTCCCTGACCGTCCGCATTTACCAGACCTACCGCACCCTGGACATGGACAAGCTGTATATGATGATGTCCCATAAAAAGCGGCAGAAGGAGGACGGCGAGCAATGAGCTTTGTGCAGAATTTCCCCTTCTTCTCCATCATTCTGTCTCTGGTATGCGCCGTGGTGTCCTTTGTGGCCAACGCCCGCTGGGCCCGGCGGCTGAGCATTTTCCTGCTGTCTGCCAGCGTGGTGCTCCAGGGCTCCCTCCTGGTCTACTGCACCGTTCACCACGTTCGCTACTCCTATATGATGGGTCACTACCCCGCCCCCTGGGGCAACGAGCTGACGGCAGGGATCCTGGAGCCCTTCCTGGCCATGCTGTTTGCCGGGGTGATGCTCCTGTGCGTCCTGGGCGGCATGGGCCGCATCCTGCGGGATGTCCCCGCCGACAGGCAGAAGCTCTACTGGGTCATGGTGGACCTGGCCCATGTGGCGCTGATGGCCCTGTGCTACACCAACGACATTTTCACCGGCTATGTGTTCATCGAGGTGCTGACCATCGCCTCCTGCGCCCTGCTGTCGGTGCGCCGGGGCGGACGTGCCCTGATTGCCTCCGCCCGCTATATGATTTTCGCCCTGATGGGCTCCGGCCTGTTCCTGATCGGCGTCATCTTCACCTATTCCGTCACCGGCCACCTGCTGTTCCCCCAGCTGCACACCGCCATCGCGGACCTGTGGGCCTCCGGCGGGCACCGGTTCTCCGTGACCATGTCCCTGGGCCTGATGACGGCGGGCCTGGCCATCAAAAGCGGCCTGTTTCCCTTCCATCTGTGGATGCCCGATACCTATGGGCAGGCCACTCCCGCCTCCTCGGGCATTCTGTCCGGCGTGGTGTCCAAGGGGTATATCGTGTTTCTCATCAAGGTCATCTACCAGGTCATCGGCATCGACGTCTTTGCTGCCACCGGCATCCAGACGGTGCTGCTGCTGTTCGGCATCGGCGGCATGATCGCAGGCTCCGTCTCCGCCATCTTCGCCCGGCGGCTGACCACCATGATCGCCTTCTCCTCCGCCGCCCAGATCGGCTACATCTATATGGGCCTGGGCATGGGGACCCAGGCCGCCCTGGCGGCGGTGCTGTTCCAGATCGTATCCCACGCCCTGACCAAGCCCATGCTGTTTCTGTCCGGTGCGGACCTGGTGGCCGCCTCCGGCGGACACCAGGACTTCAACAGCCTCCGGGCCGCCGCCCACCGGGACCCCACCGCCGGCTGCGTATTCACCGTGGGCGCCCTGTCCATGGTAGGCATCCCCATTTTCGCCGGCTTCATCCCCAAGCTGTATTTTGCCGCTGCGGCGTTCCACATGGGCTGGCGCACCTGGGCGGTGCTGCTGGCGCTGGCCCTGTCCACCCTGCTGAACGTGCTGTATTTCCTGTACACCACGCTGCTGCTCTGGGTGCCGGAGGCCGAAACGGAGCATACACGCCGCCTGCGCTGGGCCAGTGTGCCGGGCCTTGTATTCGTGGCCCTGAACATCGCTGTTGGCCTGCGGTCCTATGGGCTCATGGACCTGTTCCGCCAGGGCATGGACCTGTTCTGTCAGTGAGAAAGGGAGGAATCGAATATGCTGTATCTCATCCTCCTGCTGCCTCTGGCGTTGGCGGCCCTGAGCCTGATCCGGAACGACCGGGCCCGCACGGTGATTCTGGCCACGGGCCAGGCCCTGCTGCTTGCGCTGCTGATCGGTGCCTGCACCCTGGGCGACATGGCCACACCGGTGTGGCACATGACCGCCGACCTGACGTTTTCCCTGCGGCTGGACGGCCTGGGCCGGTTCTTCTGCCTGCTGACCGCCGTGTGCTGGCTGCTGACCATCCCCTACGCCTCCGTCTACATGACCCACGAGGGGCACCACCCTCGGTTCTATGTGTTCCTGATGCTGACGGAGGCGGCGGTGCTGGGCGCGGCCCTGGCGGCAGACCTGGTGACCCTGTACCTGTTCTATGAGCTCACCACCCTGCTGTCCTTCCCCCTGGTGCTGCACACCCAGCGGCCCAAGGCCCTGCTGGGCGCGGTAAAATACCTGTACTACTCCGTCTGCGGCGGCTTCATCGCCCTGTTCGGCGTGGTGCTGCTGGCCCAGCAGTCCTCCCTGACCTTCGTCCGTGGCGGCTATTTCCAGACGCTCTCTCCTACCCTGCTGGCTGCATCGTTTCTGATGCTGCTGGGCTTCGGGGCCAAGGCGGGCCTGTACCCCCTGCACAACTGGCTGCCCTCGGCCCATCCCGTGGCCCCGGCCCCGGCCCATGCCCTGCTCTCCGGCATCATCGCCAAGGTGGGGGCCATCGCTGCCATCCGGGTCATTTACTTCACCTTAGGCGCAGAGGCTCTGCGGGGCACCTGGGTCCAGACCGTGTGCATCGTTCTGACCCTGGTGACCATCTTCATGGGCTCGTTTATGGGCTGCACGGAAAACGGCCTGAAAAAGCGTCTGGCCTACTCCAGCATTTCCCAGATCTCCTATGTGCTGCTGGGCGTATTCCTCATGACTCCGGTGGGCCTGCTGGGGGGGCTTTTGCAGCTGCTGTTCCACGCCCTGGCCAAGATCGGCGTGTTCCAGTCCGCCGGCTCCATCATTTTCCTGACGGAAACGGAAACCATCGACGGCTTCCCGGGTCTGGGCCGCCGGATCCCCGTCACCATGGGCTGCTTCGCCGCCCTGGCTCTGTCCTTGGTGGGCATCCCCCCCTTCGGCGGCTTCTTCAGCAAATGGTATCTGGCGCTGGGAGCCCTGGACGGCATGTCCGCCCCCCTGTGCTATATCATTCCGGCGGTGCTGCTGATCTCGGCGCTTTTGACGGCGGCCTATCTGTTTCCGCCGCTGTGCCGCGCCTTCTTTCCGGGGCAGGATTTCCCGGCCCGGAGCCGGGTCCGGGAGCCGCTGCTGCTGGTGCTGTCCCTGGCACTGTTTGCCGCAGCCAGCCTGATCCTGGGCCTGCTGTCCGGCATCACTGTCCCCGTGATGGAGCACATCACCGGGTCCATTCTGTAAGGAGGTGCGCCATATGAATGGAATTCTTCTCCTTCTGCCGGTGTTCCTGCCGCTGGTGCTGGGCCTGCTGTCCTATTTCCTGCCCATCCGCAGCGAGAGCTGCCGCCGCCTGGTATACAGCCTCCTGATCCTAGGCACCACGGCCCTGGCCTGGGCGGCCATCCTCCTGTGCGATGACGGCACGTTCACCCTGCTGCACTTTTCCCACCGGCTGACCATCGCCTTCCGCATGGACGGGGCCGCCCGTCTGTTTGCGGGGTTGTCTGCCACCCTGTGGCCCTTTACCATGCTCTATGGCTTTGACTACATGCGCCACGAAAAGCACCTGCACATGTTCTGGGCATTTTTCACGGCATCCTTCGGCGTCACCCTGGGCATTGCCTTCTCCGCCAACATGATGACCATGTACCTGTTCTATGAGCTGCTGACTCTGGCCACCCTGCCCCTGGTGATGCAGCCCATGACCAAGGCCGCCAAAAAGGCCGGCGTCAAGTACCTGGTATACTCCATCTCCGGCGCGGCCCTGGCGTTTATCGGTCTGGTGTTCCTGGCCATCCACGATGCCTCGGACTTCTCCCTGGGCGGCCACCTGGCGGGCTATGACGGAGATCTGTCCATGCTGCTGGCGGTGTTCGCCCTGTCCTTTGTGGGCTTCGGGGTCAAGGCCGCCATCTGGCCGCTGCACGGCTGGCTTCCCTCGGCGGCGGTGGCCCCCACCCCCGTCACGGCCCTGCTCCACGCGGTGGCGGTGGTAAAGGCCGGTGCCTTCGCCTGCATCCGCCTGATCTATTACAGCTTCGGCCCGGACATTCTGTCCGGTACCTGGGCCCAGCAGCTGGCGCTGCTGCTGCCCATCATCACCATTGTATACGGCTCCTGCATGTCCCTGAAACAGCGGCACTTCAAGCTGCGGCTGGCCTACTCCACGGTGTCGAACCTGTCGTATATTCTGTTTGCCGCCGCCCTGATGACCACCCAGGCCCTGGCAGCGTCCTTCCTGCACCTGATCGTCCACTCGGTGGTGAAGATCATGGCCTTCTTCACGGCCGGTGCGGTGCTGCATTACGCCCACCGGGAGTATGTGCCCCAGCTGGAGGGCCTGGCCCGGTACATGCCGGTGACCTTCGCCTGCTTCACGGCGGCGGCCTGCGCCCTGACGGGGATCCCCCCCTTCAACGGCTTCGTCAGCAAGTGGTACATTGCCCGGGCGGCGGTAGATATCGGCGGCTGGCTGCCGCTGGTGGGCTTCGCAGCCCTGCTGGTGTCGGCCCTGCTGACGGCGGTCTACATGTTCCAGGTGGTGCTGAAGGCCTGGTTCCCCCGGACGGACGCCCTCGCCATCCCCGAGGGCTCCGCCCATGAGGCGGGCTGGATGATGACGGTGCCCACCGCTGTGCTGGCGGCGGCGTGTCTGGTCATGGGCCTGTTTCCCCAGTGGCTGCTGGACGTGATCGGAAAGGCGGTGGGCCTGTGATGCTGCTTCTTCTGATCCTGCTGCCCCTGATGGGGTCCGTTCCCCTGCTGCTCGTCCGCAGCGAAAGCGAGACGCGGCTGGGCCGCTGGTCCTGCGCCGTCACGGGGCTGACGCTTCTGGTGATGGTGCTGGCTGTATGCACCCGGTTTGGCGTTTCCCTGGATATCCCCCTGTGCGGCATCCACTTTACCCTGGACGGCTTCCGGGCCATCTATGGATTGGTGGTCAGCTTCATGTGGTTCGTGTCCGCCCTGCTGACGCCCCAGTATTTCCGGGGCCACCACCACCTGCGGCGCTACCACTTTTTCTTCCTGCTGTGTCTGAGCTTTACCCTGGGTGTATTCCTGTCGGCGGACCTGTATACCACCTTCCTGTTCTTCGAGCTCATGAGCCTCAGCTCCTACGCCTGGGTGGTGCAGGAGGAATCTCCTGACGCTCTGGACGCCGGCAAAACCTACCTGGCCATTGCGGTGCTGGGCGGCCTTGTGACCCTGATGGGCCTGTTCCTGCTGTACCGGCTGACGGGCACCCTGGTCATCGCCCAACTGCCTGACGCCTGCGCCATGGTAACGGACCGGGGGCAGCTGTGGGCGGCGGCCCTGTGCATCCTGTTCGGCTTTGCGGCCAAGGCGGGCGTGTTTCCCCTGCATATCTGGCTGCCCAAGGCCCACCCGGTGGCCCCGGCTCCGGCCAGTGCCCTGCTGTCCGGCGTCCTCACCAAGGCGGGCATCTTCGGCGCCCTGATCATCACGGCGGACATCCTCCCCGGTGAGCACCGGTGGGGGGTTCTGCTGCTGGTGCTGGGGGCGGTGACCATGGTGCTGGGCGCGGCTATCGCCGTGTTTTCCAACAACCTCAAGTATATTCTGGCCTGCTCCTCCCTGTCCCAGATCGGCTTTATCCTAGTGGGAACGGCGGCCCTGTCCCTGCTGGGGCAGCACAATGCCCTGGCCGCCCACGGTACGGTGCTGTACATGATGAACCACTCCCTGGTAAAGCTGACCCTGTTCCTGCTGGCCGGTGTGGTGTACTGCAATACCCACGCCCTGGATCTGAACCAGATTCGCGGCTATGGCCGGGGAAAGCCCCTGCTGCACGGCCTGTTCCTGTGCGGTGCCTGTTCTCTGGCAGGTATTCCGGGCTTTCTGGGCTATATCAGCAAAACCCTGGTTCATGAGTCCCTGGTAGAGCTGGCCGCCGAAAGCGGCAGTCTGGGCGTTACGGCGGTGGAGTGGCTGTTTCTGTTCTCCGGCGGCCTGACGGCGGCGTATCTCACCAAGATCTATGTGGCCCTGTTCTGGCAGAAGCCCATCTCCCCCACCGGTAAGACCTGGGGCACGCCTATGACCGTCACGGCGCTGGTGCTGGCGGCACTGCCTCTGCCGGTGCTGGGGCTGCTGCCCCATGGGCTGGCGGAGCCGGTGGCCGCTCTGGCCCTTCCCTTTGTGGGCGGGCATCCCTTTGGCCACGCCGTTCACTACCTGGCCTGGGAAAATCTCAAGGGCGTGGCCATTTCCCTGACCATCGGCATGGCGGTGTATTTCCTGTTCATCCGCCTGGTGCTCATGGACCGCAAGGGCGCGGAGGCCGTGTATCTGGAGCGCTGGCCCCGGTGGCTGAGTCTGGAGGAACGGGTTTATCGCCCGGTCATCCGGGGCCTGTACCGGGTGCTGAACGTGGTGATGCGGGCGGTATGCGATGCGCTGGACTTCCTGGTGCTGGTGGCCCGGCGGACCTTCCTGCGGGACTCCCGGCCCCGGCGCCGCAGATCTCCCCGCAGCGCCATGATCCACGCCATGACCCACGGCGGCCAGCGCACGGAACAGGAGGCCGCCGACCGGCTGGGCACCATCCTGGACACCCTCCGCCGGATGGAGGGCAGCCTGTCCTATGCCCTGCTGATGGCCTGCCTGGGATTGTGCATCGTCCTGGTGTGCATCCTGCTGTACGTCTTTTAAGACAAATTGATCCGGTTGCCGCGCATAGCATGGCAACCGGATTTTTGCTTGTTATTCCTACTGTGCGTATTATTTCGCTATTTTTGTCCTGATACAAGGCGGGATAAGGCCGGGACACAGGCCAAAAAAGGCGGGACACAGGCGGGATAAGCCGGGACAAACCGGGCGCGGCGAGGATGTGCCGCCTGCCCCACCGGAGGAAGCCGTCAACAGCGCATTCCCAATGAAAACCGGGGGTCCTGCACCCGCAGGACCCCCGGTTCAGTTATTGGATCATTGTCCGTCGTTCGGCTTAGAAGCAGCCCTGCTCCATCATAGCTTCGGCGACCTTCTTGAAGCCGGCGATGTTGGCGCCAGCCACCAGGTCGTAGCCCAGACCGTACTCGGCAGCGGCATCGGCGGATTCCTTGTGGATGGTCTTCATCATCTTGTGCAGCTGAGCATCGACTTCCTCGGCAGTCCAGACCAGACGCTCGGAGTTCTGAGCCATCTCCAGAGCGGAGACGCCCACGCCGCCGGCGTTAACGGCCTTGGAGGGAGCCACGATGATGCCCTTCTGCTGACGCAGGAAGTTCAGAGCGTCGTTGGTGGTGGGCATATTGGCCACCTCAATGTAATACTTCACGCCGGAGACGGCGATCTTCTGGGCAGACTCCATGCGGACGTCGTTCTGCATGGCGGCGGGCATATACACGTCAACATCCTTGACACCCCAGCACTTTTCGCCTGCCACGAACTCGCAGCCGAACTTGTCGGCGTAGGGCTTGCAGTGCATGGGATCCTTGGCGCGCATTTCCAGGATGAAGTTCAGCTTCTCGTCGGTGATGACACCGTCGGGATCGTGAACGTAACCGTCGGGACCGGCAAAGTAGGTGACGGCGGCGCCCAGCTGAGCGGCCTTCTTCATGATGCCCCAGCCCACGTTGCCGTAGCCGGAGATGGCGATACGCTTGCCCTCGATGGTGTCGTTCTCGTGCTTGAGCACTTCCTGCAGATAGTAGATGGCGCCGTAGCCGGTGGCCTCGGGACGGATCAGGGAACCGCCGTAGCTCAGGCCCTTGCCGGTGAGCACGCCGTTCTCCCACACGCCCTTCAGGCGGCGGTACTGGCCATACAGGTAGCCGATCTCGCGGCCGCCAACGCCCATGTCACCGGCGGGAACGTCGATGTCGGGCCCGATGTAGCGATACAGAGCAGTCATGAAGCTCTGGCAGAAGCGCATGACCTCGGCGTCGGACTTGCCGGCGGGATCGAAGTCGGAGCCGCCCTTGGCGCCGCCGATGGGCAGGCCGGTCAGGCTGTTCTTGAAGGTCTGCTCGAAGCCCAGGAACTTGATGATGCCCTCATACACATTCTTCTGGAAGCGCAGGCCGCCCTTGTAGGGGCCGATGGCGCCGTTGAACTGGCAGCGCCAGCCGCGGTTGGTATGCCACTGACCATTATCGTCGCACCACACAACGCGGAAGGTGAACAT
>OLVU01000081.1_pt1 | contig 74462 bp, 70 predicted proteins | sample 1673321 | NCBI WGS metagenome assembly OLVU01 (sample SAMEA3178942, study PRJEB25190) | human gut metagenome | biome: human gut; feature: human-associated habitat; material: faeces | place: Austria | collected 2013 | reverse complement strand
GAAGGAGGGCAAGAGCGATGACAAGTGACGAGGTTTTGACGGCGCTGCGATGCTGCGCGAGCGGCAGCTGCGACGGGTGCCCGCTGTGGGACGACGATTTGGAGGACACGACCTGCGCAGACGGCTTGATGGCCGCAGCGGCTGATTTGATCGAATTCCAGCAGCAGGGCCTTGAGGCGCTGACGAAGATGGACGAGGGGCTGAAAAAGCGGGGCAGCACGCTGAAAGAGTTCCTGCGACGCGGCGATGAAGTCGTGCAGGGGCACAGAGACCCTGCCGGGCCGCCGGGCAATCCTGGTTTTGCGGGCGATATCTTCATCTGCCCGACGTGCAACTCGCCGCGCGTCTTCTATAACGCGGAGAAAGACGCCTACATATGCCCGAGCTGCGGGTGGCAGAACAAGGAGGGCTGACGGATGGTTTCGGACGAGGCATTGAAAAAGCTGCAAGAGCAGATCGCGGCGTGGCCGATGGAACGGCGATTCGTGGTGCAGCAGCTCATTCGGGATTATTTGAGGAACCGGGAAGACCTGCGCGCCTATGAGGCGACAAGGCTGACGCCGCGCGGGGTCGAAATCCTCAAGGAAGAAAAGCTCAGCAGCGACGGTATGATCCTGCTCGGGCGGCTGATGGGCAAGAAGCTACACAAGATCGGCTGCGAACGCCTGCGCGAGTTGGTCGAGGCCGGCGCGGACGGGCGCGCAATCACGCTGCCGTGCAAGCTCGGCGGTGAAGTGTGGGCGCCCGGCTGCGGCAGATCGGCGAAACTGCGCGTCGTCGAGGCGGCGCTGCTTCTGCAAGGCGAGGACGGCGAGGGCTATGAGAAGCTGAGCGACTTCGGCAAGACATTTTTCGCGACGAAAGAAGGAGCGGAGGAGGCAAAGCGAAATGAATGGTTTACTTGAAAAGCTGCGGCGGGGCGCGATCAGAGCACTCGGCGGATATGTTGAGCTGGTTCCGCCGCCGAAACCGCAGGACAGGGCGCTCATCAAGGAAGAGCGCTACCGCGTCAGGAAGATCGAGGTGCGGGCGATGCCGTTTGACAACAGGCCGCGCGCAGAGGAGCTTTTGCAGAGGTACAAGAAATACAGCAGCGAGCGGCTGGCGGACATGCTGGCGAAAAAGATGCTGGAAAGCGGAGCGATCCGCATCGAGGAAAGACCGGCGGCGGGAAAATTCGGCGGCAGCGAGCTGTGCGCGACGGTTTACGTCGCGTTTCCGCAGAACGACGGAGGATATGTGGCATGAAGCGACTGACGAATGAAGAGGTCAGAGTGGACGAGAGCGTGGACCGGTATCTCGGCCCGCTCGCAGACCTTGAAGGCATGAAGCCGAAGCTGCTGGACCTGATTCTGAACGGTCCGGTGCTGAACGGTGTATCGAAGGATGTACTGCGGCAGATCATTCGGCAGCTCTACAGCGCGCTTGCCGCCTACGAGGACACGGGGATGACGCCGGAAAGCGTGGAGGCGCTCAAGCTGTCCATGATGGGAAAGGCAATCGCGGAGATTAAGGAGTTTAACGGCCTTCCGGTCGACCGACTGCGCGAGCTGGCCGAGGCCGACAAGGACGGTCGGTTGGTGGTGTTGCCGTGCAAGGTGGGCGATACGGTGTATCTGATTGTGACAAAACGCGCGAGAAATTACACGCCGGAATTTAGATTCGTCAAAAAGAGCCGTCTCACATTCCTCAACATGGAGCGTATTTTGCAGGACTTTGGCAAGGAAGCGTTTCTCACCCGCGAGGAGGCGGAGAAAACATTGGAGGCGATGAAATGAGCGCTTGCGCAGGAAAAATCAACTGTGAGATTTACCGGCAGAAAAAGTACTGCCGAAAGGCTGAGGCGGCAGAGGAGGACCGCGAGTGCAAGGGCTGCCGCCACGCGAGGCGGCAGTGCGACGTGGAGTACTGCCCGTTCGAGGTCAACGGCGCGTGCAAGTTGGAGGGCTGACGGATGGTGCGGGTATTTTGCGACCGGTGCGGGCGGGTCATCACGGGGATGAGCGCGCATGAGCGCGTGAGCGTGACGGCGAGCGGCGCGGGCGGCGGGGAGATCGCGAAGCTCGACTTCTGCACATACTGCGCGGACTGGGCCATCAACACGCTGATGCGGCGCACGATGCTCGGCGCGGGCGAGAAAAAGGGCGCGAAGGCGGACAAACCCGCGCCCATCGCGCCGCCGAAGAGCGAAAAGGACGGCCTTGCGTGGACGGCGGGACAGGACAAGCGGCCGGCCGCGGAAGCGCCGCCGCCCGAACCGCTCCCGACGCTGAGCGTCAAGGGCTACGGCGCGGCGGAGAAGCGGAAAATCTTCGACGCGCTGGTGCGCTACAAGGCGCGGACCGGTCCGGGGTGGACGGAGCGCGTGAGCAAGGCCTGCGGCGGGGACGTGAGCCGCGAGACGCTGCGCGCGATCGTCGTGGACGGGCTGATGGTCGACATCCACGTGTGGCGCGTCATTGAGCGGGGGCTCAGCGACCTGGGCGCAATGGAGAAAAAGGTATGAAGGTGACGTTTATTTTGCAGGCCGACGTGCCGGAGAGCGCCGTTCAGGGCATCAAGGAGCGCGCGGCGATGGACCTTGAGCGCTACGGCGACGTAAAGGCCGTGAAGATCCTCGTCGAGAAGCCGCGCGAGCACGAGCAGTTACATCTTTAATCACGCCTGCGGGCGAAAAAGAAAGGAAACAGAACCATGAAACAGTACATCGGAACAAAACTTATCGAAGCGGAAAAGGCGTATCGCGTGGACGGCAAGGTCGTTACGCTCGCGGAGAACAAAGTACCGTGCGGCTACAAGGTTGAGCGCGGCTACAAGGTGCGCTATGCGGACGGGTACGAGAGCTTCAGCCCGGCGGAGGTCTTCGAGCGCGCGTATCTGCCGCTCGAGGTGAACGGCGAGCTCAAGACTGAGGCGCCGAGCATCAGCGCGGAGATGGTCGAGCGATTCATCGACCACCACGAGACCGTGACGATGGGCGGCAAGACGACCGTTGTGCGCGCGGTGCTGAGAAACGGCTTCGAGATCGTGGAGAGCTCGAGCTGCGTGAGCGCGGAGAACTACGACGAGAAGCTGGGGGAGGAAATCTGCATGGAACGGATTAGAAATAAGATTTGGGAGCTGCTGGGCTTCCTGCTGCAAACGGCGGTGGGCGGCGTGAACGGCGAGGCAGCGGCAGAGAATCACTGCTGCGATGAAGAATGCGAGCGTTCCCGCTGCGACAAGGAGCCTGCGGCGGACGAACCGACTACGCCGAAGCTGCCGACGGTGCGCTTGTTTATCTCGCAGCCGATGCGCGGCAAGAGCGACGAGGAGATCGAGCGCGAGCGCGAGGATTTGATCGCAATTGCGAAGGCCGTGTACGCAGAGCGCGGCGAGGTCGAGGTCATCGACAGCTTTTTCAAGGGCGGGCTCGATGTTCCGGCCGGCACAAAAGTGCCGCTTTACTATCTGAGCAAGTCGCTCGAGCTGCTGGCGACGGCGGATGTGGCGATCTTTGCCAAAGACTGGCGGGAGGCGCGCGGCTGCCGCATCGAGCACGAGTGCGCGGACGGGTACGGCGTTGCAAGGATCGAGCTTCCCGAGGAGGGCTGAGCGATGCAGAAAATCAACATTAAGAAGTACACGAAGGAGCAGATGCTCAAGATGCTCGAAGAGGCGCTGGATAAGCAGGAGGCGGCGGAAGCCGAGGCGGCGGCGCATTTTAAGGACGGCGTAAAACTGGCCGAGGAAAATGAAAAGCTGCGCGGGCAGATCGGCGAGCTGACGGAAAAGCTCGAGGAGAATGAAAAGGCGCTGGAAGAGATCACCGCGAAGTATAAGAGCGCGGACCATTCGGCGGCGATGCTCCGTTCTCGCATCGACGAGGCGGAAAAGATGCGCGACCAGGCGCTCGAGGCGCACGGCGAGGACATGAAGGCCATCGAGAAGGCAAAGAACGAAAGCCGCGAGCTGGCGCACCTGCTGGGCAAGCGCGAGCTGGAGCTGGCCGAGGCCAAGCAGCGCCACGACGACGCGTTGGGCGAGGCGGCGCACCTGAAAGGCCAGCTGAAAGTGGAGGAAGGCCGCGCAGCGCGCAAGGACGAGCTGCTGGACGAGGCGCTGCATCGGCTTGAGGTCGAAAAGGCCATCGCTGAGGACTATCACGAAAGCCTCAAGTGGTGCATGGCGCATCCGTGGCGCAACATGTGGCGCTGCATGAAAGAGTATTTCCGCTTCTGACGGACAAAGAGCGGGAGAGGAGGGGAGAGAGCGATGTTCCGATACAAAAAGAGCGTGCCGGTGAGCTATGAGAGGCAGGGGTACATCTATTTTTCATCGCTGCTGTATCGAGAAATGCCGGAGAAGGCGCAGCGGAAGATCCTCAACCTGTGTATGGAGTGCGGCGGCGGGGACTACTACCGGGCACTTTTCGAATTCGTGACGACGGACGCGAACGCGACGTACATCTGCATGAAGCACAGCCTCTCCCGCTCGACGCTCGAGCGGATCGTGCGGAAGTATTACGAAGGTTTCCCACGGAGACTGTGACAGGGCTTCGGCCCTGTGTGCGCTGCCGCCGAAAGGGCGCGACGGCGCACAGAAGGCCGAACACACATTATTCAATATCACGCGTGCGCACGCGCGCGTGATTCGAGCTTGTAACGTATCTTAACTTAGCGAACAATTCCAAAGCAGGAGGACGGGGCTATGTATCGGGGCAGAACATTCAACCGCGAGCGCGTATACGTGTGCGGCAATTATCTGGACGGTGATATCTATCCTGTCTTTCAGAAGCCGGGAGAGCGCAGAAAGAGATGCCGCCCGACGAGCGAGATCCAGAAGAAACTCAACCAGAGGAACGCGGCGAAGAGATTGACGCGCATCGTGCACATGAACTTCACGAGCCGAGACCTCGCGCTGCATCTGACCTACGACCCCGCCCACACGCCGGAGAGCGCAGAGGACGCGCTGCGCATCGTGCAGAACTATCTACGCACGCTCAAGCGGCGGTATCGCAAGATCGGGGTCGAATTCAAGTACATACTCTCCACGGAAAAGGGCGGACGCGGCGGACGCATCCACCATCATCTCATCATCTCGGGCGGGCTTGACCGCGACACGCTGGAATCGCTGTGGGGGCGCGGCTATGCCAACAGCAAGCGCCTGCAATTCAGCGACGAGGGCGTGAGCGGCCTGACGCATTACATCACGAAGGATGACGCGAGCTACAAGCGGTGGAGCGGCAGCAGAAACCTTGTCCAGCCGGAAGCGGCAACGTCAGACGGCAAGCTCACGATGGACGAAATCGAAGAACTCGCCGAGGCCGTGGAAGACGGTCTCGGCTACGAATGGTTCGAAGAACGATACCCGGACTTCGAGCTCGTGAGCTGCGAGTGCATCCGCAACAGCATGAACCGGGGCGCGTACATCCATTTCGAGATGCGGCGGCGCCGATAACAACAGCATAGAGCAAACGCAACACGACGACGCGCGCGGGGGAGCCTGGGCGCGCTGCGTGCATGCTCTCGCGCGTGCGCGTGCGAGGAAAAGCCGCAGGCCCTGATTTGACAAGGGTTTGCGGCTCTTTTTTGCCCTCAAAAAGTTGACGGTTCGAGACCTGTTGCATTTGCTACACTTTTTGAAAACAAGGCAAGCGCGCCGAGGGGAGGGGTGCGGATGGCGCGGCAGAAGAAATACACGGCGGCAACGCTGGGCAAGGCCTGCGAGCGCTATTTCGCAGCGATCACGCGGCGCGTGAAGGTCACGGAAATGGTGGACAGCGGCAAGCGCGACGACAAGGGCCATGTGATCCTCATCCCCGTGCCGGTGAAAAACACGCTGGGCGAAGAGGTCGAGGTGACGGAGTACATCATCCCGCCGAGCATGCACGAGCTGTGCGCCTTTCTTCGCATCGACCGGGCGACGTGGAGCCGGTACATGGGCAAGAGCGAGGAATTCGCGGCCGTCGGCGAGCGGGTGCGCGAGCGCATGAAGGCCTGGAACGAGCACGAGATGCTGACGCGGCCGGGCAAGGACCTGAAAGGAATCCTCTTCAACCTGACGAACAACTACGGCTACAGCGAGAAGAAAGAGGTCGAGCTGGGCGAGCGGGCGACAAAGACCGTGACGGCGGCGAGCATCCCGCTCGAGGAGCGGCAAGCGATGCTGCGCGAGCTGATGCAGGAGTTTGAGCACGATGGCGGCGACGAAGACGCGGACCTATGAGCGAGAGCTTGAGGTGGCGCTGTGGTGGCGGGACTTCCGCGCGACGAACAACGTGCACTTCCTGCCACTGCTGTTCGACCGGCACCGCTACCTCGTCCTGAAAGGCGGCGGCGGCAGCGGCAAGTCGATCTTCGCGGGGCGCAAGGTGCTCGAGCGCGTGACAAGCGAGCCGGGGCACCGCTGGCTGGTGTGCCGCAAGGTGGCGCGGACGCTGCGCGAGAGCTGCTTTGAGCAGCTGCGCGGGCAGATATCCGACTTCTACCCAGACAGCGGCGCGAAGGTCAACAAGAGTGACATGAGCATCTCGTTTGCGAACGGCAGCAAGATCCTGTTCGCGGGCCTCGACGACGTGGAAAAGCTCAAGTCGATCTACGACATCACGGGCATCTGGATCGAGGAAGCGAGCGAGCTGGAGCAGGGGGACTTCGACCAGCTGGACATCCGACTGCGCACAGACTTCCCCTATTACCTGCAAATGATCCTGACGTTCAATCCGATCAGCATCACACATTGGCTGAAAAAGCGGTTTTTCGACCGCAAGGACCCGCGCGCGACGGTGCACGAGAGCACGTATCTCGACAACCGCTTTCTGACGGCGGAGGCCATCACGACGCTCGAAGCCTTCAAAGAGACGGACGAGTACTACTACCAGGTCTATTGCCTCGGACAGTGGGGCGTGACGGGCAAGACGGTGTTCGACGCGAAGAAGGTGAGCGAGCGGCTGCTCATCGTCGAGCGGGCGAAGAAGCCGAGGCGCGGCTACTTCGAAAACGTCGTCAAGGAAGACGGCGTACACCTCGAGAGCTGGGCGTGGGTGGATGATCCGGACGGCGCGGTGACGATCTACGAAGATGCCGTCCCCGGCCGGCCGTATGTCATCGGCGGCGACACGGCGGGCGACGGCAGCGATTATTTCGTCGGGCAGGTGCTCGACAACATCACGGGCAAGCAGGTCTGCACGCTGCGCCACCAGTACGACGAGGACACGTATGCGCGGCAAATGTACTGCCTCGGCAAGTACTATAACGACGCGCTGCTCGCCATCGAGACAAACTTCTCGACATACCCGACGAAGCTGCTCGACCTGATGGGCTACCGCAACCTGTACGTGCGCGAGGTGGAGGACGACTTCACAGGCAAGATCAAGCACGCCTTCGGCTTCCAGACGAACCGGCTGACGAGACCGGTGATCCTGTCTGAGCTCATCCGCATTCTGCGCGAGAGCATGAGCACAGTAAATGACCGCGATACGCTGCTCGAGATGCTGACATTCGTGCGGCGGGAGAAAGACTTGCAGGGCGAGGCCGAGCCGGGCGCGCACGATGACTGCGTGATGGCGTTAGCGATCGCGCACTATGCGCGGCCCCAGCAGACGATGGAAATTAAGACCGCCGGCAGCGCAAAGAAAACGCGCTGGACGGCGGACATGTGGGAGGACTACAACAGCGCGAGCGAGACCGAGCGGGCAGAAATGTTGGCTCTCTGGGGCGAGCCGCGATGAGAGGGAGAAAAGACATGGAAGAAAAAGCAAAGACAAGCACGATCAGCGAGGAGCTGCGCGAGTGGCAGGCGCGCCTCAATGAGAGCGACGCCAAGTGGTCGAAAGAAGTCGAAAAAATGAACGAGCGCGAGGCGGTCTACAACGGGGACCGCACGATGCAGCCGCTCGTCCCCGGCGACACGCACCGCGACGGCACGCTGAAAAAGACAAGCCACGTGCGCAACATCACGTTTGAGAACATCGAAAGCCAGGTATCGAGCAGCATTCCGCAGCCGAAGGTGACGCCGCGGCGCAAGAAGGACGAGCACCTGGCCGACGTGATCGAGCACTTTCTGCGCAACGAGCTTGACCGGCTTCCGTTTGAGGCGCTGAACGATCTGGCCGAGCGGACGGTGCCCATTCAGGGCGGCGTGGGCTTTTTGGTCGAGTGGGACAACACGAAGCGCACGAGCACGACCGTCGGCGAGGTGAACGTGACGCTCATTCATCCGCAGCAGTTCGCGCCGCAGCCGAACGTCTACACGGGCATTGCCGACATGGATTATTTCATCGTCAAGGTGCCGACGACGAAGGGCTACGTCGAGCGCCGCTACGGCGCGCTGCTTGAAAACGAGGGTGAGAGCGAGCCGGATGTCCGCGGCGGCGACGGCTCGACGAGCAACCGAAACCTGACGCTTTACATCGGCTACAAGCTCAACGAGCGCGGCGGCATCGACCGCTACACGTGGGTGAACGACACGGAGCTCGAAAACCTCAAGGACTATCAGGCACGCAGGCAGCCGGTGTGCAAGAGCTGCGGCAAGGTAAAGCCGCTGCCGGGGCAGGAGGTAAACGGCGCGGCCTACTCAGGCGGCGCATGCCCGTGGTGCGGCGGCAAGGACTGGGAGAGCAAGACGCAGGACTTCGAAGAGCTCTATGCGCCGGTACAGCGCAGCGACGGCACGTTTATCGGCGGGATGCAGGAGACGGTGGACGAAAACGGCCTGCCGGTACAGGCGCCGGTGCGCATCCCGTATTACCGGCCGGACCGCTACCCGATCATCTTGCAGCGCAGCGTGAGCGTCTTCGGCCAGCTGCTCGGAAACAGCGACGTTGACATGATCCGCGACCAGCAGAACACGAGCAACCGCATCGAGCAGAAGATCATCGACCGACTGATGAAGGCCGGCACGCGCATCACGCTCCCAGACCGGGTGGACCTGCGCACCGATCCCGAGGACGGCGAGCGCTGGTACATCGGGAAGCCGAGCGACAAAAGCCTCATCGACGTCTACGATTTTTCGGGCAATTTGCAGTACGAGCTCACGTATCTGGCGCAGGTGTACGAAGAGGCGCGGCAGATCATCGGCATTACGGACAGCTTTCAGGGCAGGCGGGACACGACCGCAACGAGCGGCAAGGCGAAGGAATTCTCGGCCGCGCAGGCGGCGGGACGCCTTGAAAGCAAGCGCGTGATGAAGAACGCGGCCTACGCTGAGCTCTTCGAAACGATGTTCAAATTCTGGCTGGCGTACTCGGACGAGCCGCGGCCGGTGACGTATAAGGACAGCACGGGCGAGACGATGTACGAGGAGTTCAACCGCTATGACTTCCTCGAAGAGGGTGAAGACGGCGAGCTGCACTGGAACGATCAGTTCCTTTTCTCGTGCGACACGAGCGCGCCGCTGGCGAGCAACCGCGAGGCGATGTGGCAGGAGACGCGGCAGAACCTTGAGGGCAGGGCCTTCGGCGACCCGACGGACCTTGAAACGCTCATTTTGTTTTGGGCGAAGATGGAGGAGCTGCACTACCCCGGCGCGGCGCAGACGAAAAAGCACCTCGAAGAAAAGGCGCAGCGGCAGGAAGAAATGGCGGCGCAGCAGGCAGCGCAGCAGGCGGCCATGCAGGGCGATATGCCGGACGGCGGCGCTGGCGTGCCGGACGAGCTGGCCGCGGCGATCGACGCGCAGGCACAAGCCGACGCGATGAACGCCGTTCAGAACGGCGGGCAAGGCCAAATGCTTGACACAGCGCAGCAGTAAAAGGGCTAAAGGCGCGAAAGAGAGACGCGCAGAGCATAGAGCCCCACAAAGGGGACAGCGCAGGGCAACAGCGGGAAAATGCCGAATCCGAAGGAAAGGAGGACGCGGGCATGAGCGATAAGAGCGGTTACGTCGGCAGAATCAAGAACGGCGGCACGCAGGTCGTGAAAGCGCCGAACCAGCAGACCGACGCGAAGAAGGGCGTTATTCATACCGGCTCCGATTTGAGAACCGGCAAGAAGTAAGGCAAGCGGAAGCGCTTTACATGATTGCCCCCGCAAGGGGACACCGCACGCGCAAGGCGGCGGCTATTCGCAGGGCGATAGCGGGAACATGCCAGAGAGGAAGAGAACATGGGATTCACGGAAAAAGACGTCTTTGAAGCGATGGGCCTGACGGTGCCGCCTGACGAGGCAGGCACGCAGCAGGAGCCCACAGGCGCAAACGAGCCGGGCGCCGCTGCCCCGGCCGCAGAAGAGACCAACGGCACGCCGGAGGGCGGCGATACTGGAACGACGGGCGGCGAGGGCGCCGAGGGCACCGTAACCGCTCCCGAGGGCCAGGACGGCGCGGAAGGCGCAGAAGACAACAACGATGCGGAGGGCGCGAAGAAGGAGCAGACCCCCGACGAGCGCAGAGCTCATGCGGCGGCGCGGCGCAGAGCCGAGCAGCAGGCCGCTGTGGACGCGGCGCTCAAGGCGCAGAGCGAGAAGATGGCCGCGGAGTGGAAGGCCTTTTTCGAAAGTGCGGGGCTCAAGAACACGATCACGGGCGAGCCCATCGCGACGAAGGAGCAGTTTGACGAATGGTCGAAGTCCTTCAAGCAGCAGAAGCTCGAAAGCGACCTCAAGGCCGGGAAGCTGACGCAGGAATCTCTCAATGAGGCGATCAGCGAGAATCCCGTCGTCAAGCGGGCAGCGGAGATCGTGGCGGCGCATGAGCGCGAGCAGGCCGCGGCGGAGCAGGAGAAAATGCAGCGCGCCATCGACGAGCAGATCAAGAAAATCCACGCGCTCGAGCCCGAGGTGAACGGCGTGGAGGATCTTTTGAAGCTGCCGGAGAGCGAGGAATTCTACGCGCGCGTGAAGAGCGGCATGTCGTTTTACGACGCCTACCTCATTTCGACGCACGAGCGGCGCGAGAAGGCGCTGGCCGAGGCGGCGAGAGCGCAGGCCTTGACGGGTCAGAGGGGCAAGGACCACCTGACCGGCGCGGCGGCATCCCGCGGCGCGGGCGGCAAGGTCGTGACGAGCGAGGAGCTGGCGAGCTTCCGCATCTTCAATCCCACGGCGACGGACGAGGAGATCCGCGCGTGGATCGAGAAGAACAGAAATTAACAAGACAAGGAGGAACGCAATGTTTATTCCCATCAAATCGACGGACGGGGCAATGACCCCGTTTGAGTACATCGAAGCGGCGGCGGGCACGTATCAGGTCGGCCAGCTGCTCAACGTGACGGACGGCAAGCTGGCGGCGATCGCTGCCGACCAGGCGACCACACCGCCCTATGTGTGCATGCAGAGCGGCACGGTGGCCGCGGGCGAGCTGCTGGCGGTGACGCGCGTGCAGGGCAAGTACACCTTTGAAACCGAGCTCGCGGCGGCCGCAGCGGCCGTGAAGGTCGGCACCAAGATCCAGGTGGCGAGCGGCGGTCTCAAGGCAAAGTACGTCACGGGCGCATCGGACGCGGCGGTGCCCGGCACGTTCGAGGTCGTGAGCCTTGAGGGCACGGCAGCGGGCAGCATGATCCGCGGCCGCTTTGTCTAAGGAAAACGGAAGAGAGGAGAGAAAGTAAGCAATGAAAATCATTTTTTCGGAATCGAGCAACCTGAACAACAGCGTTTACGGCAACTGCCAGGCGCCGATCAAGATGTTCCTTGAAAAGCGCGGCGAGGAATTTGAGCAGAACAGCGTGCTCAAGAACCTGTTCCTGACGGGTTCTTCCAAGAACTACGGCGACGCGATGACCACGCTGACGGCCATGAGCGGCTTTGAGCCCGTGGGCGAGAACGGCGCTTATCCGCTGGACGGCATGCAGGAGGGCTACCAGAAGTTCCTCAAGTACCAGACGTGGAAGGATTCTTTCAGCGTGTCCAAGGAGATGATCGAGGACGGCAAGCTGCTCGACATGCGCAAGCAGCCTGCGGCTTTTATGACCTCTTACAAGCGCACGCGCGAGCTCTTCGGCGCGGCGCTGTACGGCGCGGCCATGATGGGCAACGGCAGCGTGACCTTCAAGGGCGTCAAGTTCGACCTGACGGGCGCGGACGGCAGCAACCTGTTCGCCAAGGAGCACGTGCCCAAGGTGAGCGGCGAAAAACAGTGCAACTGCTTCAAGGATGCGTTCAGCGTGGACACGCTGGGCAAGCTCGAGACCAAGATGCACCTGTTCCGCGGCGACAATGACGAGATCCTTGACGTGGCCCCTGACACGATCCTGATCCCCGAGAACGCCGACCTCAAAAAGGCGGTATTCGCGGCCATCGGCGCGGACAAGGACCCCGTGAGCGCGAACAACGCCTTCAACTATCAGTACGGCCGCTGGAACGTCATCGTGTGGCCGTACCTGAACCACTACATCACAAACGGCGTTTCCCCGTGGGTGCTGCTGGACAGCAAGTACAACGAGACCTACGGCGGCGCGGTGTGGAATGACCGCGTTCAGCTCGAGGTGCGCTCCACCATCGACGAGAACACCGACGCGAACGTCTGGCGCGGCCGCAGCCGCTTCAATGCGTGCTTCAACGACTGGCGCTTTGCCGCCATCGGCGGTATCGCGGCGGGCAACTCGCTCTAAGCTAAATAGCCAAGGCGGGCGTGGGACAAGACCCGCGCCCGCCTTTATCCATCATTGAGAGAGGAGAGAAGAACATGACGCCGAGAAAAGCGATGCAGCACGCCGACACGGCGAAGCCGAACGCCTTTCCCGAAGAGGAAAAATTCGAATGGCTCAAGGCACTTGAGGGCAGGATCGCGGCGGACGTGCTGCTGGCGACGCCGGAAGAGCTCGAGCAGATCATGACGACCGGCTATCCGGACGGCATGGACGAGGAGCTGCTGGTGAAGGCCCCGCACGATGAGCTGTACGTGCTGTACCTCAAGGCGAAGATCGACGTGGAGAACGGCGAGTACAGCCGCTATGCCGATTCGAGCCAGCTCTATAACGAGGCCTACGGCAACTTTGTCCGCTACTGGGGCAGGACGCATGAACCGGCGCAGGGCTATGAGAGGGGGTACGAGATCGTATGAGAGAGATCGAAGTGCGCGAGCTGCCGTATCTGCCGCTGGGCCATCAGGGCGAGAACGAGGCGCAGAGGATCGTCTGGCGCGGCCTTGCGGACAGTTGGGCGCGGCTGTACGGCGAGGGCGTCTTCGCGCTGACGGTGCTGCGTGAGGGCGACAGCGCGCCATATCCCGCGAGCCTTAAGAGCGAGAACGGTGACGTGATCTGGACGCTGAGCAACGCCGACACCGCAAAGGCGGGCGAGGGCATGGCCGAGCTCACCTACACCGTGGGCGGCATGATCGCCAAGAGCCGGACGTGGCGCACGGTGGTCGAGCCGTCGCTGAGCGCAAACGGCACGACCAAGCCGCCTCCGGCTTATCAAAGCTGGGTCGACGAGGTTTTGCAGGCGGCGGCGGATGCGGAGACGGCGGTTTCCAAGATGCCATACGTCGACAGCACAACCGGACACTGGTTCAAGTGGGACGCGGCGCAGAACGCTTTTGCCGACACGGGCGTTGCCGCGACCGGTCCGCAGGGCGAGGTAGGGCCCAAGGGAGATACCGGCGCGCAGGGGCCCAAGGGCGAGACTGGGGCAACCGGCCCCAAAGGCGACACGGGTGCAACCGGCGCACAGGGCCCAAAAGGCGAGACCGGCGCAACCGGTGCGACGGGTCCGCAGGGCCCCAAAGGTGAAACCGGCGCGCGCGGCCCGCAGGGGGAGCAGGGCATTCAAGGCGAGACCGGCCCCGCTGGCCCGCAGGGTGCAAAGGGAGACAAGGGCAATGCCTTTACCTATTCCGACTTCACGGCGGCACAGCTCGCCGCGCTGAAAGGCGACAAGGGCAATACCGGCCCCCAAGGAGAAAAAGGTGACACCGGCGCGACCGGACCGACCGGCCCCGAAGGTCCGCGCGGCCCGCAGGGCGAACAGGGACCGCAGGGGCAGACCGGCCCGCGAGGCGAACAGGGCCCCGCAGGCCCCAAGGGGGAGACCGGCAGCGGCTTCAAGGTGCTGGGCTACTACGGCACGAAGGCTGCGCTGGATGCCGCGCAGAAAGCGACCGCAGCGGCAGGCGATGCCTACGGCGTGGGCACGACAGAGCCCTACGACATCTACATTTTCGACGGCATTACCGGAGAGTTCGTCAACAACGGCCCGCTACAGGGCGCGAAAGGTGACACGGGGCCTGAGGGTCCGCAGGGCCCGAAAGGCGATCCCGGCGAGACTGGCCCTCAAGGCCCTGCCGGGGCGGATGGAGCCCCCGGCAAGGACGGCGCAAAGGGCGCGGACGGCCTGCCCGGGAAAGACGGCGCAGACGGCGCGCCGGGGAAGGACGGGACGAACGGGCGCGACGGCGTGACGTTTACGCCCGCGATAAACGCGGCGGGAGACCTCTCGTGGTCGAACGACGGCGGCAAGGCGAATCCTGAGACCGTGAATCTCAAAGGCCCGAAGGGTGACACGGGCACACGGGGGCCTGCCGGCACTGACGGCGCGAAGGGAGATACCGGACCAGAGGGGCCAAGGGGTCCGCAGGGGGAACAGGGCCCGCAGGGCAAAACTGGTCCGCAAGGTGAAACCGGCCCGCAAGGCCTGACGGGCCCGCAGGGCCCTGCCGGTGCGGACGGCGCGAAAGGTGCGACCTTTACCCCTGCTGTGTCCGCGGCGGGAGACCTGAGTTGGACGAACGACGGCGGGCTTGCGAATCCCGCGACGGTCAACATCAAAGGCCCCAAGGGAGACCAGGGCGAGCGGGGCGAGAAAGGCGATACCGGTGCGACCGGCCCGCAGGGCCCCGCAGGCCCCGTGAACGTGCCCTCCACCACCTCTCTCATCAAGGGCAACGGCTCGGGCGGGCTGGTGGCGGCAACGCGCGGCAGCGACTATATCGCAAGCGGCAACATCACCAAGCAGACGCTGGTTGCATCGGAGACCACGCCCACCGAGAACTACGCTATCAACTGGTACTTTCAATAAGGAGGCGCTGAGATGGCAAGTGCAAAACTCGGCACCAAAGCCGTCGGCAGTATCGTCAAACTGAACGTCAACGGTGCAGCGAAAGAGTTTATCGTCGTCCATCAGGGCAAACCGAGTTCTCTGTACGACGAATCCTGCGACGGCACTTGGTTGCTGATGAAGGACATCTTCGAGGCCACACGATGGCACAGCTCGGATGTGAACAATCTGGAGAACAGCACCATCCACAGCATACTGAACAGCACGCTCTTGAACGCGTTTGAGAGCAACATCAGGGACGCAATCAAGCAGGTGAAGATTCCGTATCGCAAGAACGGCGGTTCCAGTGGCTCGGATCAGAGTGGTGCTAACGGCTTGCTCTGCAAGATTTTCCTGCTGTCCGGCTACGAGATTGGCTTCACGACCAGCGATAACCCCTACTTCCCGCAAGATGGTGCGAAGCTGTCCTACTTTGAATCTGGAACCGACACGTCCGCCAACAACAAGCGTATTGCGAAACTGAACGGCTCGGCCGACGACTGGGGGCTCCGTTCACCGTTCACCTACAGCACCAGCTTGGTGTGGCTCGTCAACTACGACGGCGTCGGCGAGACCAGCAAAGCATCCAACTCAACTGGCATCCGCCCCGCGCTCATTCTTCCGCCCGACATGGAAGTCGACAGCTCCGGCAATGTCACGCCACCCCCTCCCGCTACACACAAGACCCTCGTCAATGGCACAGCCTATGAAATTAAGGGTGGGAAGTGCCTCGTCAACGGCACGGTGTACAATATCCTCAAGGGCAGGACGCTTATCGGCGGGACGGGGTATGACATCAACTTTGAGCCGGATGTGAGCTTGACGTGGTACTTCAACGAAACCATTGATATAACGTCGCAGCCAGACAACTTCTGGGGGTATAGTAGCGGGATTGCTGTCAGCTTTGTGTCTGGCTATTATGGCTTTACCTACGACCATCTTATCCGAGGCTACGACGACACTTACGGTGTAAGAACTTTAATCTACTATAGAAAGATTACCGAGACCAGGGAACTCGCCTACCGAAACGGCTGGCAGGGGGAGGTATACCGCACCATCACTTTTGATGAATTACCCACCGGTGATCTCTTGACGTGGCTGCAAGCCAACGCCACGCCGCAATAAGAAAGGAGCAGCACATGAGTATCTACGTAAAAGTCAACAACACGGAATATCCCGCTACGGTCAACGGCAACCTTGTTGACCGCAACTGGAACGGCCGTGATACCAAAACCATCTATCTGACCATGTCCTACGACGCCGTGGCGGCACTGCTGCCCGACAACACACCGTGGAGCATTGTGCAGCGCGACACCGCCCCCAAGTACGACGAGCAGGGCCAGCCCACGGGCGAGACCAAAGAGGTCGTCAACGAGTGCGACAACAGTGAGTACAGCCTGAGCGGGGCCATCACTGACCACCGCGATGGCACGGTGTCTATCAAGATGGGCAAGCCCACGGAGGCGGAGACCGCCGTCGGCGCGGTGGTCGCCCTCACGGGCGAGGTCGTGACCATGGCGCGCGCCGCAGAACTGCGCCCGGTCATCGAGCAGGCCAGCGCGTCGCTCTCTGACGGCGAGGCGGCGAAGTCGCCCGAGCTGTTCCCGCGCTGGGCGGATCACATCGGCGAGACCGTCAAGCCCGGCGACCGCCGCAGCGATATGGACGAAAGCGGCGTGCTGCACGTCTACCGCGTCAACAAAGGTCAGGGCCACACCACGCAAGAGAACTGGCCGCCGCACTCCACCCCTGCCATGTGGACGATCATCAACGTCGACCACGCGGGCACGCAGGATGACCCGATTTCGGCCGCTCGTGGTATGGAGTACACCTATGGTCTTTATTACAAAGACCCCGAGGACACTAAGCTGTACCTCTGCGAGCGTATTGGTGAGCAGTCCGGTAACAAAATCACTCTCCAGTATCTGCCGCACGAGCTGGTTGGACAGTATTTTAAGGAGGCGACGGTATGACGGCGGCGTTGATTTCCGCCGCAGCGGCGGTGGTGGTGGCACTTATCGAGGCTATCGCCGCCCGAGACCGTCGGCGCGACAAGAAGGAGCGCGAGAAAGCCGCCGAGCAACAGAAGATGCAGGAGCATCTGATGCTCAAGCTCATCGAGGGCAGCTGGGCTGCCATTGCGCTGGGCGAGGCGACGGCGAAGGCGATGCAGCGTATTCCGGACGCGCACTGTAACGGGGACATGCACGCCGCACTGGACTACGCCGCCGAAGTGAAGCACAAGCAAAAAGAATTTTTGGCCGAGTGCGGGATCCACTCGATCCTCGACAGCGGGGCGGCAGCATGAAAGCACTGAAAGCCCGCTGGGACAAGATGAAAAAGCGGGACAAGTACATATCCATCGCCATTTTCAGCCTGACGTGGTACACCGTGGCGTCGCTTATCATGACGGCGCTCGGCGTGCCGCCGCCGGATGTGCTGACGGAACGATGGTTCAAAGCGTGGACGACGGAGCTCGTCGTGGTGGCGGGCATCAAGATTTTCAGAAAGGACGATACGGCTTTATGAATGAATTACTGAACAAAAGAATTGCGAACCTTCTCAGCGTGAAGAGCCTTGTGACGATCGCGCTGACGGCGACCTTCTGCATCCTGACGGTGCGCGGCGCAGTCACGCAGGAGTTTAACACCGTGTACCTCATGGTGATCGCGTTCTACTTCGGCACACAGAACGCCGCGGGCAGCGCGAAGGGAGAGTGAGCGGTGTGAATATCCGCAAATACCCGGCAAACGCGGGGAACGTCGGCGGCACGCGCACGGCGAGCGTCATCCGCTACATCGCGATCCACTACACCGGCAACGACGGCGACACGGCGCTGAACAACGCCAAATACTACGCATCGAACGTGGTGAAGACGAGCGCGCACTACTTCGTGGACGAGAAAGAGGTCATCCAGAGCGTGGACGACCTGCGCATCGCGTGGGCGGTGGGCGGGAAGAAGTACCCGAGCTGCGCGCAGACCGGCGGCGGGACGATGTACGGCAAGTGCAAGAACGCCAACAGCATCAGCATTGAGCTGTGTGACGCGGTCAAGAACGGCGTATACGCGCCGGGCGCGAAGACCGTCGCGCAGGCACTTGAGCTGACGAAAGCTCTGATGAAGAAGTACAACATCCCCGCGAGCAATGTCATCCGCCATTTCGACGTGACGGGCAAGCTGTGCCCCGCGTACTGGTCCGGCAAGGAGAACGCGGGCAAGTGGGAAAAGGAATTCCACGGAAAGCTGACGGCGCCCGATTACCGCGCGCAGCTTCAGAAGCGCGCGGGGTTGACGGACGGCACGATGGATTACCTCTCGGCGTATCAGTACGGCGACGACCTGATCCGCAAGCTCGCGACGATGAAGTGAAGCGCGGGGCGGGAGGGCGCGCAGCTCTCCCGCCCGAAGAGAAAGGAGGGGAGGAAGTATGCCTTCCAACTGGCTATACATCGACACGAATTTTCCGTCGTTCACGCAGAAGGAGAGCGCGAGCGACAAGATCGAGACGATGCAGGACTACCTCTTCATGCTCGTCGAGCAGCTGCGCTACACGCTGCACAATTTAGATCTTTCCAACATGAACAAGACGGCGGCGGACGAGTTCGTCAAGCAGATCACCGATCCCATCTACGGCGAGATCAAGGACGCGGAGGGGAACATCACGCAGGTCGCGCTCGTGGCCGAGGGGCTGGCGGCGCGCATCGGCGACGCCGAGGGGAACATCACGCAGCTGCAAGCGACGGCGCAGGGCCTTTCGGCGAGCATTTCGAACCTGAACGGCAGCGTGACAAACCTGACGGCGGACGTGAACGGCATCCGCGCGACGGTGAGAGGCAAGATCGACGGCAACGATGCGCAGACGCTTATCGACCAGAACTTGAAAAAAATCACGCTGGCGGCGACGAGTGGTTCGAGCGGCACGACTTTCACGCTGAGCAAGGACGGCGCGCAGATCGCGAGCACAGGAACGGTCGATCTGCACGTCAAGGCAGTCAACATCGACGGCACGCTGACAGCGGGCGCGCTGCGCGGCGGGAGCGTGAGCCTGCTGGCCGGAGATACCCCTGTCGGCAGCATGGATCTTGCCTACACGGGCACGGGGCAGGTCGGCGTCGGTCTGACGGCGACCTATGGTGGCATGAAGATGCACGCAGCGGGAAATATCTTTCTTGAATCCGAGCTGGGGCCGTTTGCATTGATCGGAAAAGACGATGCCAGCGACTACCCTGTCGTCTCGCTCGGCGGCGGCTATCTGGTGCTGAGCGGCAACTACACGTTCGGCGCTTCGCCGCCGGGCCACGCGCCGTATGGCACGGTGTTTTTCATCGAGGAGTAAGGCATGGCGAGCTTTTATTGTACGCTATCACCGGTCGACGGAGACGGGACACAGCTCAACGTGTACGCCAAGTTTACGGGCGGCTCGGATGATTACACCTTTAAGCGGCTCATCGACGTGCGCATCACCGGCGTCGGAACATTTGAGTTCAATTCCACGGCAGTCGGCGGCGGGGAGAGCACATTCGTCGGCACGATCACGGGGCTATCGCCGGGGACGACATACGAGTGGGTGTGCAACCTCTATTATTGGGGCGGCGACTGGATCGTATCGGATTACTCCGACGAGGGTACCGCCACAACGTACAGCGGCGGCGGTGGCGGCGGCGGAAGCGGCGCGAAGGCGGTCATCAATGTCGGGACGTATGTCCATCCGAACTGGAAGAGATACCGCGCGATCGTCAACATCGGGACGTATTACAACACAAATTGGCTATCGGTTCGACCGGTCAACAATTACGGGAGCTATTCGCAACCCAATTGGAGGTAAAGAGCATGAATGAAAAAATTAAGCAGGAAGCGGCGCACGCGATGCGCCTGATCGGCATTTTGAACGTCAACGGCGATGCCGTCGATGTGGTGGCAGCGGTGCGCCAGTCGCTTCGCAATATTGTGACGATCTGCGATGCGGCAGAAGAGCCGACGCAGGGCAACGCGCAGGACAAGCAGGCGGCAGAGCCGAAAAAGGCCGGTGAGGCCAAATGAAGCTGCCGGAGGTCCCGTACGCCGACGGCATCGGCAAGCGCGGGCAGCTGCAATTCTACGGCCTTGACCACAACCTGGGTGCAGGGGACGGCGGGCTGTGGGACATGCAAAACCTGACGAGCGACTATTATCCTGTGCTTTCGACGCGCGCAAAGCGCAAAATTTACAAGAATCTTGTAAATCCGGGTGGGCTTTTCGCGTGGGATGCGCTCGCGTGGGTGGAGGGCACAGCCTTCTACTACGGCGGCGTGAAAAAAGGCGACGTGACGGCGGGCGAGAAGCGATTTGCCGCCATCGGCGCCTATATCATCATCCTGCCGGACAAGAAGTGCTACAACACGGTATCGGGTGAGTTCGGCAGCCTTGAGAGCACGTGGAGCGGCAATAGCCTGACGTTCACGAACGGCAAGCTCTACGAAGAGGCCGCGGAGGCGAACACCATTCAGTGCAGCGGTGTCGCATGGAGCGACTACTTCAAGGCAGGCGACGCGGTGACGATTGCGGGCTGCACGAAGCACACGGAGAACAACAAAACGCCGGTGATCCGCGAGATCGACGGCGACAAGATGTATTTCTATGAAAACGTCTTCAAGCTGGATGGTGACAACGGCACGACAGAGTACACGGAGACGGGAAACTTGACGGTTCGGCGCACGGTGCCGGACTTAGAATACCTGTGTGAGAACGAAAACCGGCTGTGGGGCTGCGACGGCCGGACGATCTACGCAAGCAAGCTCGGCGATCCCTTCAACTGGAACGTGTTCGAGGGCCTTGAGACCGACAGCTACGCCGTGGACACGGGCAGCGCGGGTGACTTCACGGGGTGCGTGAGCTTCCTCGGCTATCCGGTGTTCTTCAAGGAGGACCACATCTACAAGGTGTACGGCAGTATTCCGTCCAACTTTGAGGTGATGGGCTCGGCCACGCTGGGCGTTGCCAAGGGCAGCGGCGGGAGCCTCGCCATCGCGGGCGAGCGGCTGCTGTACCTCTCCAATTCCGGCGTGATGATCTACTCGGGCGGCATCCCGCAAAGCCTGCACGACGCCTTCGGCATGACGAGGCTGCGCGGCGGGCGTGCAGGGAGCGACGGCCTCAAGTATTATCTGAGCGCGCAGGACGAGAGCGGGGAGTGGAAGCTCTACGTCTACGACACGCGCAAGGGCATGTGGCACATCGAGGACAAGACGCACGCGACGCACTTCTGCCGTCATCAGGGGAATACCTACTTTCTGACGGCGGAGGGCGAGATCGCGCTGACGGGCAACATCCTCGACGCGCCGGAGGGCTGCACGGACGAGGATGACTTCACGTGGTTCGCCGAGACGGGCGACTTCACGGAAAAGGGCTCGAGCCAAAGTACGAGCTACGACGGCGTGAAGAAGAGCATCGCCAAGCTGTGGGTGCGCATCGAGGTCGCGGCGGGGGCCGAAGCAAAGGTGCTGATGCAGTTTGATTCCGACGGGAAGTGGGTGCAGGCCGGGCAAACGCTGAAACCGGAGCGAAAGCGCAGCTATTACCTGCCCATCGTGCCGCGGCGCGCGGACCATTACCGCATCCGCATCGAGGGCAAGGGCGAGTGCCGCGTCTATTCGATGAACCGCGAGTATTACGCGGGCAGCGAGCTCAAGAGCACGCGCGGACCACAGTAAAATTCAAGCAGAGAGGAGAAGAAAATGGCGTATACATACGATGACTTTCAAAAGGCGGCGAGCGGCAGCAATGTGAATTTTTCGCAGTACGATCTCGACCTTGCGAAAAAGTACCCCGAGTTCGGCATGAGCGTGCTCGACCTCAAGAAGCAGTACGCGGGCGCGGCGACGGCGGAGCAGCGCGCGCTCATCAACGCCAAGGCAAACCAGCTGCGCAGCAGCTACGGCAACTACACTGCCGGTGCGGATGGCAGCCAGTACGTGAGCGACGGCAAGTACGCGCCGAAGATCGACGAGACGCTCGACAAGATCGGCTCGTTCAAGCCGTTTACATACGGCAGCGCGCCAAGCTACGAAAACCGCTTCCAGCAGAAGCAGCAGGAGCTTTTGGACGCGGCGCTCAAGCGAGATCCGTTCTCGTGGAGCAAGGAGACGGATCCGCAGTACAGCAGCTACAAAAAGACGTACCTGCGCGAGGGCGAGCGGGCGACGGCGGACGCACTGGCGAAAGCAAGCGCCGCGAGCGGCGGGCGGCCGAGCTCGTTCGCCGTGAACGCGGCGACGCAGGCGGGCGACTACTACGCGACGAAGCTCTCCGACGTGATCCCGACGCTCTATCAGCAGGCATACGAGCGGTATCTCAAGGACTACCAGATGAAGCTCAGCGACCTTGAGGCCGTGAACAATCAGGAACAGTTGGACTACGCGAAGTATCTCGACCGGCTGAACCAGTTCAACACCGACAGGAACTTCGACTACAACAACTACCTCGGCGAGTACGGCCGCTTGCAGGACTACCTCGGCGGTTTGCAGGGGCAGGACAACACGGAGTACAACCGCTATCTCGGTGTGCTGGATGCGATCAAGGAAAAGCAGCAGCAGGACCAGGAGCTCAGCCGGTCGCAGGTCGACGCGATGCTGCAAGTAGGCGTTTCGCCGAGCGCGGGGCTCATCGGCAAGAGTGGGTACGAGAGCGAGTACGTCAAGGCGCTCGAGAACTACTACAAGCAGCAGGCGGCGCAGGCCGCGGCGAAGACGAGCGGCAGAAGCGGCAGGACCACGAGGCGGTCCGGCGGGACGAGCGGCGGAAATACGACCGACGGCAACGAAAGCGGGCTCGACTATCAGGGCCTTTTCGAGGCGGCGAAAAAGAGCGGCAATCCCAAGAGCTGGCTCGCGCAGAAGGCAAACTATCAGAAATTCGGCTTCACCTCGTCGAGCGGGCTGTATTCGGACTATGAGACGTGGTTGGAAAACGGCGGCGTGTCGAACAGCCGTAAGACGATGGCACAGGGGCCGTTCATTGCGCTGCTGTCTGGCTTCAACACGTCGCTCAAGAACGGCGAGGGCGAGCGAATCCTTTCGACGCTCGACAAGACCTGGCCGATGATGACGAGCGAGCAGAAAGCAGAAATGCAGGTATTGCTCAAGCAGTATGGTTATTCCTACGAGGAGGGCTAAATGGGACGACTTGTTAAGACAACGCCTGCGGCACAGGAGCAGCAGGAAGAAAAGCGCACGGTGGTCGGCACCGGCGCGCACGGTCGGCTTGTAAAAACAGGGGATGTGCAGCGCACATCCCCTGCGGCGAATACGGCGAAGACGCCGACAGCGCAGAGCGTTTATCAAAAAGCACTGGACGAAGCGATGATGAAACGCGCGGCGGCGGATCAGAAAAACAAAGAGCGCGGCCGCAAGAGCTACAATCGCACACACGCGCAGGAGGTGCGCGAGATCACCGGTGACAAGACGAAAAAGAGCATTACGCCGATCATCAAGAGCGCGGCGGCGGGCTATGCGGCGGATATGGTCGGCGCGGCGGACACGCTGCTGCGCGCGCCGAGCGGACTGAACTACGCAGCGAGCCAGGAACGCGGAGAGATCGAAGCCTCAAAAAAGAACATCGCCGCCTATACCGAAAGGCTTAAGGCGGCGAAGACCGAGGAGGAGCGCCAGCAGTGGCAGACACTTATCGACCGCAACAAGCGCCTCATCGAGATCAACAGCAAGGCCGCGGGCGAGCGGGTGAAAAACTATCAGGACGTGACGAAGGGTGCGCAGGAGACGCTGCAAGGCACCTATCAGAAGTTGCGCAAGACCGCATCCGACAACATGGAAAAGGCGAACGAAGGGCTCACGCCGGTCGGCAAGTACCTCAATAACGTCGGCGCGGCAGGCGCGCAGATGGTCGCCGACGCGACGCTCGGCGGCGGCAGCGCGCTCGGCCCGATGTTCCTGCGCGTATTCGGCGGAAACTCGCAGGAGGCGGCGGAGGCGGCGGACAAGCCAGGCATGAGCGCGGCGGAACAGCTGGACGCGCAGAACCGGGCGTTGCTGTACGGCATGGCGAGCGGCGCGGTGAGCATTGCGACGGAAAAGATCAGCAACGTCGCAGCGCCGTTCAAGAAAGCGTTCGGCGGCGGCTTCCTCGACAAGGCAATCGACGGAGCGATCGCCAAGATGAACGGGAATGCGGCGGGACGGCTCGCCCTGTCGTTCCTGTCTGAGGGCGGCGAGGAGGTTATCGAAGACATCGTACAGCCTGCCTTGCAGACGATTTACAACGGTAAGAGCGCCGGACAGAATTACAGCGAGCTTGATGCGGCGGAGATCCTGAACGACTTTCTTGTCGGCGGCACGCTGGGCCTGCTGGGCAGCGGCGTAGAGGGTATTCAGCGAAGAAGCGCGCAAATCGAGACTGAGCGCGCCGCGGCGGAGACGACGGAGGCCACACCGTCGCCGGAAGAGACCGCACCAACAGCGCAGCGGCCGGCGCAGCAGCAGAACACCATGCCCGCACAGCCTGCGGTGACGCCTGAGAGCGCGCAGGGCATGGGCGAGGGTAATTTGACGCCCACACAGCCAAACGCCGCACAGGGCGCGGCAGAGGGCAAAGCGGACGCGCTGGACGCGGGCAAGCGCGTCAATCTTCTTGAGTACAGCAACGAGCAGAACGCGCAGAAGGTTGAAGACGGACTGAAAGACGGCACACTGGCCGTGGACGCGAAAGAGAACATCTATCGCGTGAACGAGGATCAGCACATTGACCGGCGCGACAGCGCGAGCGTGGGCGAGCGGAGCGTGAACGCCTTCCAGTTCGACCACCCCGAGCTGCACAGCTATTACGCAGACGCGGCGGCGGTCTTGCAGGAGGAGATGAGCTTCGCCCAGAAAGGCGGCGAGCTCATCCGCCGGACGAGCCGTGAGGCGGGCGACGACGAATACATCCGCACCAAGCGCGGCGTGAGCGAGCGCATCGCGCGGCTGCTGGATGACGAGGGCGTGCGCTACGACGACATCGACCGCTCGCTTAGTGCGATCATCCACAACCACGGGCAGGAAAACTTCGCGGCGGCGAAGCGCGTGGAGCTGCTGCTGGACGACATGCTGACAAACGGCTATACGGATATCCACGGGCAGCACATTGCGCCGAACGAAGAATACATTGCAGCAAAGAAAGCCATCCCCGGCGCAGACATGAGCGAGCGGACACACGAAGAGCTCCCGATCTATGACATGCCGGAGGGGCGGAACGGAGGAATTGACAATGCAGGACAAGAAACACGGAACGATGCCGCGGGGGCTGAGCTTGCCGACGCTGCCGAAAGAAGCACACCAGGCGAGGTCAACGCAGCGCGTGCACTATCTGATGGAGCTGCCGAACGGGGAGAGCGCCGGGGTAACGGAAGAGAATCTGAGCGCATTCCTCGAGAAGTACGGAACGTCGGCGGAGAAGACGGAAACGCGCTGACGGTACAACAGCGGCTTACGGTATCCGGTATCTCACAATTCATCAGCCCGCGGGAGGCCAACGTGCCGAACGGCGCAAGCAGCGATAACACCGTCACCATCTTTGACGAGGCGGACTGGGACCAGGAACTTATCGGCGCGGCGGACTGGGCAAAGTCCAAGGGCGTGAAAAAGGTGACGGCGCTGCTGGGCGTCATCAAGGTTGAAAAGGACGGGAAAACCGGCAGAATTTTCGGCGCGTTCAACGCCGACACGGGCGAAATTTTCGTCAATGCCGGTTCAGTGCAGCGCAGCGTGAGCGAGACGATCGAGCATGAAACGGCGCATTATCTGGCCGAAGTGGCGAGGCGCGAGAACGTCAAGACGTTTATGCGCGACGTTCAGAGCCGGTACAGCAGCGAAGAGTGGGGCAAGGTGTACGATGCCTACTTTGACCGCTATGCAGCGCTGACGGGCGACTACGCGGGAATGAGCGAGAGCGATATCGAGCTCTATGTGTGGGAAGAGATCATGGGCGACGCCTATGCCGAGATCGACCAGTATGACGAAAAGGCGAGCCGATTCAACCGAGAGGCCGAAAGCGCGCTGTCGCAGAGCGGACAGGAAAGTGAAAGTGCCTTACATGGCGAACGCGCGCTGGGCGCGGTGGAACAAGGCCGCGAGACCGCGGCGGCGACGGAACGCAGGAGAGGACCGCCTGAGAAATACAGCGTCCAACGCACGCAGGATATCCCGTATCAAGAGCAGATTGACGCATTCTACGAGGGCGATTTGAAAACCGTTGGCAGAAGCGACGATATTTATGTAACAGGCGCCGACGGCTCACCGGATGCGCTCGGGCTCGGCGGCAAGCCATTCTTCATGCTCAAGCGCAATTTGCAGAAGATCACCAGAAAAGAGGGTGCGAACAAGAACTATTCCGCCCACGGGATTGGGGAAGATATCATTCGCGACCTGCCGGATATGCTGAAAGATCCTGCAATGATTATTGTCGAGGGCGACCGCATTTCGGTCATTCCCGGGCGCACAGTCGATACAGCGCGCGAAAAAGCCGCCCCGCTCTTGATCGGGGTCAACCCGAACGGAAGCGTGGACGGCAGAAGCGCGTATGAAATTAAAACCATGTATGGCAGAGAGGGCTTTGCGGACTGGATAGGCCTGCGCGCGAAGGACAGCAAAATCATTGCCGGAAACAAAAATAAGGCCACAGCGTTACTCCGCAATGTCGGTATTAAAATTACCGAGCCGGTGGCATACGCTGCTGACCTTACGAGCGCGATTTTATCACAGAGCCAGGGCGATGTCAAGTCGCCGACGTTGGGCGACGAGATCCACAGGCAGATCATGGGCGAAGAAAACGAGCCAAGCCAAATGCCGCCTGGCAACCGAGTATTAAAGTCCTCGGAGCTGCAAGCAAAGGTTAAGCTCGATGACAGCAGTGTATCAGACGGCGGCGGGAACGTCAAGCCGAAGACGCGGTTTTCGCTGGATGAGCCGGTCGAGGAGACGAAGACGCTCGTCGCCATGCACAACATGACCGAGGAGAAGCTGCGCCGCACGCTGGACATCGGCGCATGGCCCGCGCCCTCTATTGCCATTGTCAAGGCGAAAGACGGGCACACCAACTATGGCGAGTATTCCGCCGTCTTTCCGCGCGAGACCATCGACCCGCAGAGAAGCAGCAAGAACAAGGTCTACGGAGGGGACGCCTGGACGCCGACGCGCAGCAACGCGCGCGTGGAATACGAGGTCGACCAGAGCAAGGCGAGAGCGCTCGAGCGCGAGATCGACAGACTGTCGAGCGAGTTCGCGGGCGGCGCGTTCCAAAATAGCAGCGTTATCGGAGCGGCGGGCGTGAACGAAGAAACCGAATTGAGCCTTGATGACATCGCCGAACGTCTCGCGAAATACCCGGCCGTGCAGGCTGCATACTTACAGAGCAAGGGCGAATCGCTCGAACCCGTCTACAAGGAAAAGAAGTTCGACAGCCTGGGCAACGACGTGTTGCGCCAGTATATCGACCGCGTGGGCATGCAGGAAGTGGCACGGCTTTACGCGGAGATGGAGACGGGCGGCAGGCTCGACGAAAGCGCACTGAACGCTGCGCGTGAGGTCATCGTGGACGACTGGGCAAAGCGGAACGCGCGGCTGCTTGAGCGGAGAGCGGAGAACCGGGACAAGCTCATCGCCGTGCAGAAAAACAGGCTGGAAGACTGGCGCATTGAAAAATTTATCCGAAACGCCGAGGCGTATATCGAGCAGAACGGTACGAGCGGCGACGAGGTCGACAAAGAGGCCACGTCGGCAAAGATGTACAGCATGATCGCGGCGGGCGGAAGCTGGGGCGACGCAGAAAAGACCGTGCAGCAGTGGGTGAGACCGCGGCTGGACGGGATGCTCGGGAAGCCGGGTATCTACAACGGAAAAGACCCGTACACGGAAAACGGCAGAAAGCCGTTCAAGGAGACGCACTGGGACTATACGGCGGAAAATATTGTGCGCGCGATGAACAATGCGAGTGACCGCGGCGAGGGCATGTGGGGTCTGACCGGCGGGACGCTCACCGCAACGTCGGCACCGCAGTATGACAGCGTCGATGCGATCCACGCGGACGAAGAGAGACTGCGCGCAGAGAGCGATGACGTACATGAAAAGCGGCTGCGCGACCTCGACATCGAGATCGACCGCGTCGTGGACGATCTGCTGCGAAGCACAAAGGCACACAGCGACAGCGAGTACGAGGAGCGGCACATCCTGGAAGATGTGCTTGCGGAAGCTGCGAAGGGTGAGCATTCTCCGGCGGCGATCAAGCGGTCGTTTGCAAAGGACGGCTATGCCATCAAAGACGGGAATGCGAGGTCGATCATGCGGCTATTCGACATTGCCGCGAAGATCCCGGTCGGCTACTTCGAGGCCAAGCCGCAGCGCGTCGTCGGCTTCGATGAAGCGCTTGCTGTTGTCGCGCCGGATGATGCGCCGGGCGACCTCTTGAGCGAGATGCGCGATGCGGGCATGAACGTCGTGGAGTACCGCGCGGGAGACGACGCAGACCGCCTTGATAAGATCAACAGCATCAAGAACGTGCGTTTCTCGGCGGGGGATGAAGACGGCGAGCTGAGCGAACAGCAGGAACAATCCTATGAAAAGACGGAGCGAGACGGTAAGCGCGGAGAGTATTTGCCGATCCCTGCGGAGTGGAAAACGAAGCTCGAGCGCGCACGGACAGCGGCAACGAACAACATCAAGCCGTCCGGCTTCGACAGCTACGATGCCTATCTCGATGCGCTGGACAAGCAGCGCGCGGCGGATCGGGCTGAGCGGCTGCGCGTCAAGAGCCGGGACGAATTCAAGGGCACAAAAGCGCTCGACGAGTTGGGCGTGAAAATCGCGAACAGTGCAGGCATCTACCACAACGCAGAACAACTCATTGCCAACGACAAGGCGGCAAAAAGCATTCAGAACGCAGCGAAGCGCGCCGAGCAGCGCTTGGGCGCGACGCGGCAGGAAAAGACCATCGCGCGAGACATTGCAAACGGCGAGCGCTCGATGGCAGATATCCCTCGCAGCGTGAAAAAGTCGCGCGTGCTTGAGCTCGTGGACTATTACACGGCACAAAAGGCGACGAAGACGGGGCTTTTGCAGCAGCAGCGCATCGAGATCAATGACGCGCTGCGCGAGCAGGCGCGCGAGCTCATCGGAACAGAAGCGCCGGAGATCAACCGAAAGGGTCTGAGAAAGCTCTTCGACCCGAGTAAAGGCCTTGTGCTTTACCATCGCACGCCGCAGCGCATTATGCGCGCTCTCTTTGGCTGGAAACAGGGCCAGCAGATCAACGAGGCTGTTTTCGAGCCGGTCTACGAGAACGAGCAGGAGCGCAAGCGCTTCATCAACCGCATGTTTGACGAGGCTCGAACCTTTGAAGGCGCGGACGGCAAGAAAAGCGCGCTGAACAAGGATGAGAGCGCCTTTGCGCAGAGATTGAAAGAGGGACGAACCGTCGAGGAGCTGGTTGAAAAGTCCGGCGCGGCGGAAAGCATCAGAGCGGCGGCGGAAAACCTGAAAAATGGCGCAGAGATGAAAGACGCCGCGCGGGAATTCAGCCTCGACAAAGGTTCGCGCGATCTGGCGCGGCAGTATGCCGACTGGCTGCAAACGCAGGATGACTACGCGGCGGCGAAGAACGTCGACCGCACGAAGGTCGAGAACGCGATCGAGAAATACACAGAGCTCTACGACAAACTCTATGCCGCGATCAACGACTTCCTTGTAGCGCACGGATACGAGCCCATCGGCTTTATCAAGGGATACGCACCGCACTTCCAGACGAGCGAGGCAAACGGAAAGCTCGAAAGCGCGCTCAAGGCGATCGGCGTCGACCTCGGCTCCGGCGTGGGCAAACTGCCGACGAGCATCGCGGGTCTGACGAAATCCTTCAAGCCGAACAAGCGGTACAATCCGTTCTTCCAGCACCGCAGAGGCGATGAGACGGACTACGATATCGTCAAGGGCTTCGAGACATACGTGGACTATGCGAGCGACGTGCTGTATCACACGGACGACATCATGCGCGTGCGTCAGATGGCAAACTACCTGAGGTCGACATTCGCACCGGAAGAGATGAAGGCGGACATCGACCAAATGGAGGCCATGCGTTACGCTCCGGCGGATGTGAAGGAAGAATACTTGCGCGATAAAAAGAAGATCACGGGTGATACCTTCCTGAGCTATGAGGACCTGACAAACCTGATGGAACAGTATACGGACGAGAAGTACCGCAGCATTGAGGACGCGACGGAATTCAGCGATCTTGTTTCGTGGCTGGATGACTACGCAAACAAGCTGGCGGGCAAGCAGCTTTTCGAGGACCGCGCAATGGAGCGCGAAGTCGGGCGCGAAGCGCTGAACGGCGCGAAGAAGCTCAACCGCATGTTCGCCCGCGCGAACGTGGCGGGGAACCTCTCGTCGGCACTGAACCAGACGGCGCAGCTGCCGATGATCGCAACCGAACTCGGCCAAAAATATACGTGGCGCGCTGTGGGCGACATCCTGAGAGGGAAGACGACCGGCATGAGCGCGTTTCGCGGGGAGAGCGACTTCCTGACGGAGAAGAGCGGCATTGACTATATCCAGAGCACCAAGGGTGAAAAAGCGATAGAAAAGCTATTCAGCCCGCTGGAAAAGGTCGATACTCTCGTCAGCACGATCGCTGTGCGCGGCAAGTACCGTATGGAGCTGGACGCGGGCAAGAGCCCGAAGGAGGCGATGAAAGCGGCGGACCGCTGGGCGCGCGATATCATGGGTACACGCTCGAAAGGCTCGGTGCCGCTGACGTTCCAGTCGAAAAACCTTATCGCACAAATGCTGAACATGTTCCAGGTCGAGGCGGCGAACACATTCGAGCACATCACGCAGGACCGGCTCGGCCCCGGCTTCAAGGAAATGGCCGCGAAGATCGGCGAGGATAAGGCCATTAAAAAGCTCGCAAGCGACGCCATTGCCTATATGCTGCTCGCATTCCTGCTCAACCGGTTGGACGAGGATGCCTACGGCGGAACGCCTGCGCCGTTCGATGTCCTCGGCATGGGGCTGAACGCCGTCGCGTCCGGCAACGGATTGACATCGAGCGACATGCTCAAGATGATCACCGACGATGTGACCGAAAACATCTTCGGCGAGCGCCTTTTCGACACCGATCCGAACGACATGAACGACGAGTTTGACGGCTGGTCGGCGGCGGAAGATACGCTATACAACATCAGCAACGATGTACCGTATGTGCGCAACGTGGCGGGCCTGATGGGATGGGGCGACCAGACGTTGCCGATGCCCGACATCGTTGGCGCAGCGGGGAAGACGAAAGACGCACTCAAGAACGCAGATAGTGCGGGCGAATTTTGGGCAGAGGTCGCGAAGCAGCTCGTGGGCCTCGCGGGCGACGCGCTTCCGGGCGGCCGCCAAGCCGAGAAAACCGCGCAGGGCATTGAAGCCGTTGCACGCGGCGGGTCCTACAAGGGGAGCGGTGACAAGAAGCAACTACAATATCCGGTGAATTCACCGCTGGAAGATCCGTTTGAAGCTCTGCGCGCGGCGCTCTTCGGTAAGAACGCGCTGAACGAATCACGTGTATATTGGGCAGAAGGCGGAAAGGCGCTGAGCGCATCACAGACAGCGCTCTATCAGGAACTCGTCGACAGCGGCATGAGCCGCAAGAAAGCATACGAGACCATCAGAGACTTCAACGACGCGACGGCCGACCTGGAAGCCGACAAGGACGAGAACGGCAATCCCGTCAGCGGAAGCAAGAAAGAAAAGGTCGTCGAGGCGATCAACAAGCTGCCGCTGAGCCGGAAGCAGAAAAACAAGCTCTATCTCAGTAAGAATTACAGCGAGAAAGACCTTGGCGAGATGCCGTGGAACTAAGAGAAAGACGAGGCCGAAAGGCCTCGTCTTTCTTTTGTTATTCGGGAGAGCTCCCGCGCCAGCGATACGCGCGGCGAAAGCCAAGAGAGAGCGCTTCATTTACAGTGGAGACATAGCGCTCGCCATCATCGCAGATTTGAACGTTATCATACTGCTGATCCATGGGCAAATGAAAAATCTTCTGCCCATCACGGCCGATATTGCACTTAATCCGCGGGTATTCGGCGAACGGAATGTTAGGGTATAGCTTGATACCAAGCCGTTCGGCGCAGAGCTTGGCAACGGGAGAAAAACCGTTTGTCGCCACGAAGGCACCGATGACATCAGCGTCGGGGTGGGAATATTGATATTCAAAGACGCTGCCAGCGAGCTGGAAAACATGATTCTCGTGAATAACCTTTTCCTTCGCCCAGCGCTTGCATTGAATCAGAATGACCTTTTTGCCGTGCTGCAAGATCAAATCCCGCCCCATGTCTTCTTTCTTCATTGTTGCGCCATAGTACCGGACGTGATAGCCACGCGATTCGCAGAGGTAACCGATGTAGCGCTCGTATTCAATGCCGACTTCCCAGTTGGTCTTGCTGCGCCTGATATAGCGGTCAAGTGCAAGCTGGTACTTTTCGGCAGTTGGGAGATCGCTCCATTCGGTGGGAGACAGATAGTCGCGCATGACCGCCCGCTCGTCATCATCGGACGGGTCATCGGACACATATTTGAACGCGTCCATCGGCGGAACCTCTTTGAAGTCGAGCAGCCAAGGGAAAAGCGATTCGTAGAAATTCAACTGATATTCTGACCGCTTCGCGCGGAGACGCCATTCGCGTAGCTCACCATGAATGAGTTTGTCCACCTCTCCGGCCTTTTGGCCCGCCGGACGGTTTTTATTGCGAAGATGCAGCACCCATTTTTCATCAAACGACTGATACAGATCAGCATAGTAAGACGCAAGCCACGGTTGAGACTGCACGCGCTCAGCATATATACGGTTAAGTGCTTCGTTTTTCTCACTAAGCCGTCTTTCTGCACGGCGCATTTGGTTTTCATATTCGAGGCATTTAGAGCGAGCTTCTTCTACGATTTTTTGTTGCGCATCTTGTGTCTTTCCGATTTCAAACGCCCGGGCCTCGCGGGCGTGTTTGACCGCACCGTCTAATACCTCGCATTCGCCTTTAAGCCTATCTCGCTGAAAGGACAGACCGACGATATCGCGCTTGGCGGCAGAAGTATCTGCGCTTAAAAGCAATCCAGCCTCGAGAGCGAGGCGAATCATGTGTTTGCACGGCTGTCTGCGGTTACGAAAGTCAGGACAATCACACTCGTAAAGTGTGGCGCGGTATGTCTCACCGCTCGAGGAATGGATGGATGCAGAGATATCAAAGGGAGATTCAATCTGCATCTCCTGCGTCAATGCAGAAGTCAGTCGTTCGTAAGGGAAGGGAACGCCATGCAACGCTGAAAAAGCGGGAGTGTTGGACAAATATGAACGATTCGCGATATCGCGCACAGTTTCGACCGCTCGGGCGCGGACCTGGTCGTTGATGTGCTGTTCACGATAGTCTAAGTTACGAGAGCGCATCTGCAAGCTCTCTTCTATGCGATTTCGCCGGTCCTCAAGCGCACGTTCTCTGCCCTCAAAAGCGGAATTAAGAGAAGACTCTTTTTTTCTCAAATCGGCGTCTTTTGCATCAACAGAACGCTCACGGTCAGAAAGAGACTTTTTACGAGACACAAGGGAGAATACCCACTTCGCCACGAACAGCGCAATGATCGTCCAAAGCCAGTAGGACGACAGAAAATCGAGCAGGCCCACAATATCCCTCTTTCTTTTTTATTTCGGCGGGAGTATAGGAACACCATATCGGAAAAACAGCGGTTTGTCAAATAAGAAGGGAACGAGGAAAGTTTCTCTTCCATTTTTGAAGACTATGCAGTATAATGAGCCAATAGTCAGTTTGATGACGAGGAAGATTTGTTACTAACGGATTAGAACTGTCAATAATGCTGGATTCGAAAAAGCGCGAAAAACAAGGGAAATCGACCCTGCTTCAATGGAAGATGTACGAATTACGCAAAGAATGAGAACTGAGCTTAATATTTCATTATTTTGTCTGCCTCACAGCAGACGCGAAGAAAGGAATGGATCATATGGCTGAGGAAGTCAAGACTGCCGCCGCTGAGGGCGAATCCGGCAGCAAAAATTTTATCGACGCCTTCATCGAAGAAGACATCGCGGAGGGTGGGCGCTTCCAGGGCCAGCAGGTCCACACCCGTTTTCCGCCGGAGCCGAACGGCTATCTGCACATCGGCCACTGCAAGGCGCTGACCATCGACTTTGGCACCGCTGAGCGCTTCGGCGGCCTTTGCAACCTGCGCATGGACGACACGAACCCCACGAAGGAGGACGTCGAATTTGTCGACGCCATCAAAGAGGACATCCACTGGCTGGGCTTCGACTGGGGCGACCGTTTCTTCTACGGCAGCGACTATTTTGAAAAGGACTACGAGTACGCTGTCGAGCTCATCAAAAAGGGCCTTGCCTACGTCTGCGACCTGACGCCCGAGCAGGCGAGAGAGTACCGCGGCGACATCGGCAGGCCCGCTATCTCCCCGTACCGTGACCGCGATGTGGAGGAGAACCTCGACCTCTTCGAGCGCATGAAAAACGGCGAGTTCCCCGAGGGCAGCCGCACGCTGCGCGCAAAGATCGACTTAGCCTCCGGCAACTTCAACATGCGCGACCCTGTTATTTACCGCATCCGCTACATGCACCATCACCGTCAGGGCGACAAGTGGTGCATCTACCCAATGTACGACTTTGCGCACCCCATTCAGGACGCGCTCGAGGGCATCACGCACTCGCTCTGCTCGCTCGAATTCGAGGCGCACCGCCCGCTCTACGACTGGGTGGTGAACAATGTTTCCGTGCCCAATAAGCCGCGCCAGATCGAGTTTGCCCGCCTTGGCATCGATCACACGGTCATGTCGAAGCGCAAGCTCAGAAAGCTCGTCGAAGAGGGAATCGTCTCCGGCTGGGACGATCCGCGTATGCCGACGCTGTGCGGCCTGCGCCGCCGCGGCTTCACGCCTGCGTCCATCCGCAACTTCTGCGACCGCATCGGCGTTGCCAAGAGCGCGAGCGTGGTCGAATACAGCTTCCTTGAGCACTGCCTGCGCGAGGACCTCAACGAGAAGGCTGAGCGCACGATGGGCGTGCTGCATCCGGTGAAGCTTGTCATCACGAACTATCCCGAGGGCAAGAGCGAGACGTTCACGGTCGAAAATAACCCGACCGACCCTGCCTCCGGCACGCATGAGATCACGTTCTCCCGCGAGTGCTGGATCGAGGCCGACGACTTCATGGAAGTCCCCGTGCCCAAGTACAAGCGCCTAACGCCGAACGGCCCCGAGTGCCGCCTCAAGGGCGCGTACCTCATCACCTGCACGGGCTGCAAGAAGGATGAAAACGGCAACGTCGTCGAGGTCTACGCCGAGTACGACCCGAACTCGCCGGGCGGCGATCCCGCCGACGGTCGCAAGGTTAAGGGCGCGACGATCCACTGGGTCGACGCCGCGACCGCGCTGGACGCCGAGGTGCGTGTTTACAGCGAGCTGTTCAGCGACCCCGCACCCGACGGCGCGGACAAGGATTTCCTTGCCTGCATGAACCCCGATTCGCTCGAGGTGCTGACCGGCTGCAAGGTCGAGCCGCGCATGCGCGACATCGCCGCGGCGTACGACAAGACCGAAAAGAAGGGCAAGACAGCGCCGAGCTTTCAGTTCATGCGCCTTGGGTATTTCTGCCTTGATAACAAGGATTGCTCCGAGGATCATCTGGTGTTCAACCGGTCGGTTACTCTTAAAGATAGCTTTAAAAAGTAATCATTGAAATGTTCCCCCTGCAAGCAGGGGAGCGCGGATAAAAGGGGACCTTCTCTCACGTGAGAGAAGGTCCCCTTTTGAACCCCTAAGAGAACGGCAGGGGCGTTTCGATTTCGCCCCTGCACCCCTAACGACCAAAAGGGAGGGGCCTTGCCCCTCCTTTTTGGATTATCCACCCCGTGGCACTTCCGATAAGCACTGCACCTACTTTGGATGCTTCTGAGCTGATAGTACCTGCCGGAGCGGCATTGCTGCGCTCGCCGCGCTGGGGATTTTTTTAGTTTTCTGCTGAATCGGTACTGCCGATAGGCTCGTCGGGGATGATATCATGTGTGATGACTTGTTCTTCTGCGTCTAACAGGGCTTTTTTCAGGACTTCACGGGCAAGAATGCCCTTGCCCTCATCGTAAAGGTCGATGGCTTCGCTCATGGAGCGTACCATCAGGTGGTAGAGACTTTTATAAGTTGTCATAGTGCATCCCTCCTTGATGGCATTCTACCGCATTGTGGAGATATACACAATACTTGTTTTTCACTTTGCTCCATATAATAGGCTCGTAAGAAGGTGGGGTGAGGACAATCATCAGTTACGAGCCTTTATGGAAAACGTTGCAGGAAAAAGGTATTTCGCAGTATTATCTGCTGCAAAATGGGCTTGACAATAAGACTTTGGATTCGCTGAAAAAGGGAAAGAACATCACACTGCTGACGCTGGAAAAGCTCTGCAAACTGATCGACTGCACCCCAAACGATATTATCGAATTTATCTGAAAGCTACCGGTGTGTTAGTCGGTAGCTTTTCATTTTCCCGCGGCGAGCGCAGCAATGCCGCCTTGGAGGGTACTGTCGAAACAGAATTATCCAAAGTAGGCACACTTCTTGCCGGAAGCGCCAAGGGGTGGATAATCCAAAAAGGAGGGGCAAGGCCCATCCCTTTTGGTCGTTAGGGGTGCAGGGGCGAGATCGAAACGCCCCTGCCGTTCTCTTGGGGGATCAAAAGGGGGTATTCTCTCACGTGAGAGAATACCCCCTTTTCCACGAGTCCCCTGCACGGTGCAGGGAACATTTCAACTTCTGCAAAGCAGAAAATTAAACCGTTTCCAGAATCTCTCTGGCAACATAAACACCGCTCGCCGATGCGTGCGACAGCGAATGCGTAATACCGCTGCCGTCGCCGATGACATAGAGCCCCTTGTACGGCGTTTCAAGGTGCTCGTCGAGCGCGACCTCCATGTTGTAGAACTTGACCTCCACGCCGTAGAGGAGCGTATCGTCGTTTGCGGTGCCCGGCGCGATCTTGTCGAGCGCGTAGATCATCTCGATGATGCCGTCCAGAATGCGCTTGGGGAGCACGAGGCTCAGATCACCGGGGGTCGCCGCGAGCGTCGGCGTGACGAGGCCTTCTTCGATGCGCTTGACCGTGCTGCGGCGGCCGCGGACGAGATCGCCGAAGCGCTGGACGATGACGCCGCCGCCGAGCATATTGGACAGGCGCGCGATGGACTCGCCGTAGCCGTTGGAATCCTTGAACGGCTCGGAGAAGTGCTTGGCAACGAGAAGCGCGAAGTTCGTGTTCTCGGTCTGGAGGGACTTATCCTCATAGCTGTGGCCGTTGACCGTGACAATGCCGTTCGTGTTCTCGTTGACGACGATGCCGTTGGGGTTCATGCAGAACGTGCGGACGTTGTCCTCGAACTTTTCCGTGCGATAGACGATCTTGCTCTCGTAGAGCTCGTCAGTCAGGTGGGAGAAGACGACGGCGGGGATCTCGACGCGCACACCGATATCGACGCGGTTCGACTTCGTGGGGATCTTGAGCTCCTGGCACACGCCCTCCATCCACTTGCTGCCGACGCGGCCGACGGAGACGATGCACTTGTCGCAGGTATAGTCCGTCTCGCCGACGGTGACACGGTAGCCTTCGCCCTCGCGGGCGATGGTGGTGACGGGAGAATCGAAGTAGAAGTCGACCTTGTTCTTGAGCAGGTCATAGAGGTTCGAGAGCACGACGAGGTTCACGTCCGTGCCGAGATGGCGGACGGAGGCGTCGAGCAGATTCAGCTTATTCTGGATGCAGAGCTTTTTAAACTTTGTGCCGGCGGTGGAGTAGAGCTTCGTGCCCTCGCCGCCGTAGGCCATGTTGATCTCGTCGACATAGTGCATGAGGTCGAGCGCCTGCTTTTTGCCGATGTACTCGTGCAGCGTGCCGCCGAAGTCGTTGGTGATGTTGTATTTGCCGTCGGAAAATGCGCCCGCGCCGCCGAAACCGCTCATGATCGAGCAGCTCTTGCAGCGGATGCAGGATTTGACCTTGTCGCCGTCGATGGGGCAGTGGCGCTTTTCAAGGCTGTGACCGGCCTCGAACACGGCGACGCGCAGGTCGCTGCGATCCTTTGTCAGCTCGTAGGCGGAGAAGATGCCGCCGGGGCCGCCGCCAATGATGATGACGTTGTAATGCATGGAAGGAACCTCCATTTGATCCGGATTTGCCGGAGGAGCATCCCACCGGCGCAAAAATACATACTATATTGTATTAAAATGGCGGATAAAGTCAAGAGAAGAAACGGAAAAAGGAACGGAAACATTTCCGCTCCTTTTTGTCTGAGTCTACATATTCTTCTTGATGCTCTTGATGGCGTTTTTCTCAAGGCGCGAGACCTGCGCCTGCGAGATGCCGATCTCACTCGAGACCTCCATCTGCGTCTTGCCGTCGGAGTAGCGCAGGGCGAGGATCTGGCGCTCGCGCTCGCTCAGGCGCGCCATGGCCTCCTTGAGCGCGATCTGCTCGAGCCAGTCCTCGTCGGTGTTCTTGGTGTCGCGCACCTGATCCATGACGCACACGGCGTCGCCGCCGTCGGAGTAGATGGGCTCAAAGAGCGACACGGGGTCGCATACGGCGTCCATGGCGAAGACGACCTCCTCGCGCCGGATGCCGAGCTCGCGCGCGATCTGCTCGACCGTGGGCTCGCGCTGCTGCTCGCGCTGGAGCTTTTCACGCGCCTGTAAGACGCGGTAGGCCGTGTCGCGCATCGAGCGGCTGACGCGAATGGAGCTGTTGTCGCGCAGATACCGCCGGATCTCGCCGATGATCATCGGCACGCCGTAGGTGGAAAAACGAACATTCTGCGAAGTGTCGAAGTTGTCGATGGCCTTTAGCAGCCCCACGCAGCCGACCTGAAAGAGGTCGTCCGCGTTTTCCCCTCGGCCGGAAAAGCGCTGGATGACCGACAGCACCAGCCGCAGATTGCCCTCGACGAGCTTTTCGCGCGCGGCTGCGTCGCCGTCCTTTGCGCGATGAAGCAGCGCGTCCGTCTCCGCGGCGGTCAGCGTCGGCAGCTTTGTCGTGTTCACGCCGCAGATCTCCACCTTGCCAAGCATAAAAAGAATCCCCGCCTCCCATGCGTAGTGCTTTCAGTATGTCCGCACGCGGCGGAAACATACGGAACGGGAAGCGGGGATATTTTTTATCGTTCGGCGCGCTTCGATGGACTTTGCGCCCTCAAACGGTTCTCACGCAAGAAGACCGATACAGAATGCAATGATCGCAGCGTTGAAGAAGTCGTTGAAGAGGCCGCCGACCATCGGGATGACGAAGTAGGCCGAGGGAGAGGGACCGTAGCGGCGGGAAACGGCCTGCATGTTGGCCATGGCGTTGGACGTGGCGCCCATGCCGAAGCCGATGAAGCCGGCGGTGATCATCGCGGCGTCGTAATCGCGGCCCATGACCGGGAAGACGACCAGCAGCGAGAAGACGACCATCAGCAGCACCTCGGCGGCGAGGGCGGCGATCATCGGCAGCGCCAGGTCGACGAGCTGCCAGAGCTTGAGGCCCGAGAGCGCCATCGAGAGGAAAATCGCGAGGAACATGTTGCCCATCGTGCTGATCTCCTGCGCGGGGAATTCCATGATCTTGAAGTGGTCGATCACGTTGCGCACGACGACGGCCACGAGCATCGAACCAATGTAAATGGGGAAGCTGAAGCCGCAGAGGTTCGTGAGCAGAACGCTGACGACGTTGCCGACGCCGGCGCAGAACATCAGCAGCAGGAAACCGTAGACAAAGTTATTGGCGTGGGTGTTGTAATACGTGTCGTCGACATCCTCTTCCACCGTCTGCTCTGCGAGCTCGTCGCGCAGGTGGTTCTTGACGATGAGCTTGCGGGCGATCGGGCCGCCGAGGAGCGAGCCGAAGATGAGGCCGAACGTCGCCGCCGCGACGGCGACCGTCGTGCCGCCGATGGCACCGGCCGCATCAAGGTCAGGACCAATACCCGCCGCCGTGCCGGGGCCGCCGATCATCGCGATGGAGCCGCAGGCGAGGCCGTAGAGCGGATCTTTGCCCATGAGCGCCATCACGCCGCTGCCGACGACATTCTGCAAAATGATCATCACAACGCTCAAAATAAGGAGCATGATGACGGATTTGCCGCTCTTGAGCAGCATCGGAATGCTGACGGTGAAGCCGACGGTCGTAAAGAAGAAGATCATAAAGACCGTTTGCAGCGTGTCGTCAAAGGTGATGACCGCCGTGCCCGTGGCATAGAGGATGGTGTTGAAGATCGCGAAGCACAGACCGCCGACCAGGGGAGCGGGGATGCAGAAGCGGCTGAGCACGGGGATCTTCTTCATCAGCACCAGACCGAGGGCGTACATGGCGGCGCCAAGGGCCAGGGCATGGTACATATTGAGCTGGATCTCTGTCATGTGTGGGAACCTCCGTAGAGAAAATTTTCCCTCCGGCACAGCCCGAAGAGAAGTCGCGGAAAATGCGAGGGATAGGACTTCCTGTTCCGGGAATACAATGAAAGGGAACAGGAGGGGATGCGCATGAACTGCCGCTTTGCCGACTTCCGCTGCAAGGAGGTCATCAACATCTGCGACGGCTGCCGCCTGGGCTATGTGGGCGACGTGGAATGCAGGCTGCCGGACGGGCAGCTCACCGCACTCATCATTCCCGGGCCGTACCGCTTTTTCGGGCTGTTCGGCCGGGGAGAGGAATACTGCATCCCATGGGAGTGTATCAAGCAGATCGGGGACGATATCATTCTCATTGACAAGCCCTTTCCGCGCCAGGAGATCCCGCGCAGAGAGCACCGCACGCGCCGCCGCCGGTACTGAAAAGGGCGGCGGACGAAAAGTCCCCCAATAGCAGACCTACTATATTATAAGGATTTTCGACATTTTTGCAAGCCTAAATTTTAGAAAGGCATTATTAAAAAAGGAAAATGACAACTTCTGGGTGCAAAAGCGCGGGAAAACGACGCGGGAAAGGCGGCAAAAGGAAAAGAAAGCGGGGAAAACACAGGATTTTTCAAAAAGTGCTTGCAATTTTGAAAATAGCGGGGTATAATACCCGGGTATTCCGCATGGAGACCGGACTTCTTGTCTGTGCCATCAGGTTGGCAGGAGGGATGAAGGCTCCAGAGGTAAAACTAAATTTGAAGGAGAAACTACAAGCAATGGCAAACGTCGTATCCATGAAAGCCCTGCTCGAAGCAGGCGTCCACTTCGGCCATCAGACCCGTCGCTGGAACCCCAAAATGGCTCCCTACATCTACACCGAGCGCAACGGCATCTACATCATCGACCTGCAGAAGACCGTCAAGAAGCTCGAGGAAGCCTACAACTTCGTCCGTTCCATCTCTGAGAGCGGCCAGAACATCCTGTTCGTTGGCACGAAGAAGCAGGCGCAGGAGGCTATCAAGGAAGAGGCTTCCCGCTGCGGCGGCTACTATGTCAACGCTCGCTGGCTCGGCGGTATGATGACCAACTTCAAGACCATGCGCACCCGCGTGGACCGTCTCAACCAGCTCAAGACCATGCAGGCTGACGGCACGTTCGATATGCTTCCCAAGAAGGAAGTCATGAAGCACCTCGCCGAGATCGAGAAGCTAGAGAAGTACCTCGGCGGCGTGAAGGAAATGAAGAAGCTCCCCGGCGCGCTGTTCATCGTCGACACCCGCAAGGAGCGCAACGCCATCGCCGAGGCGCACAAGCTCGGCATCCCCGTCGTCGCTATCGCCGATACCAACTGCGATCCCGACGAGATCGACTACCCCATCCCCGGCAACGATGACGCTATCCGCGCCATCAAGCTCATCTCCTCCGTGATGGCCAACGCCATGATCGAGGGCAAGCAGGGCGAAGAGACCGAGGAGAAGGCCGAGGGCGAGGCTCAGGCCTGATTTTCCCAATCAAGCGAGAAAAGAACCTTACGGGGCGAGGCAAAGCCTCGCCCCGTCTCATTTTTACCACACTATTTTTCAGGAGGATATCAGAATGGCTATCACTGCTGCTGTTGTTAACGAGCTCCGCCAGGCCACCGGCTGCGGCCTGATGGACTGCAAGAAGGCACTCATCGAGTGCGAGGGCGATATGGAAAAGGCTGTCATGTATCTGCGCGAAAAGGGCCTCGCCTCTCAGGCGAAGAAGGCCAGCCGCGTGGCTGCTGAGGGCATGGCTTACGCCACCGTCATCGACGGTGTCGGTGTTGTGGTCGAGGTCAACTGCGAGACCGACTTCGTCGCCAACGGCGAGCCGTTCAACAACTTTGTCAAGGGCGTGGCTGCTGTCGTCGCCAAGGAGAACCCCGCTGACGTCGACGCGCTCATGGGCTGCCCCTGGGTCACCGGCAACGGCACCGTCAAGGATGCGAAGGACGAGCTGTTCCTCGCCATCCGCGAGAACATGAGCATCCGTCGCTTCGCCCGCATCGCTGACGGCTTCTCCGTCCCCTATGTCCACATGAAAGGCAAGATCGGCGTTATCGTCAACCTGACCGTCGAGGGCTGCGACGCCACCGAGATCGGCAAGGACATCGCCATGCAGATCGCCGCGCTCAACCCCCGCTTCTGGGACAAGAGCCAGGTCACGCAGGACGTTCTGGACGAGGAGAAGGAAGTCATGCTCGGCCAGATGGCCAACGACCCGAAGATGGCGAACAAGCCCGATCAGGTCAAGGAAAAGATCGTCATGGGCAAGCTCAACAAGTTCTATGCCGAGAACTGCCTGCTTCAGCAGGCCTTCGTCAAGGACGGCGACGTCTCTGTCGAGCAGTATATGAACAACGCTGCCAAGGCGCTGGGCGGCAAGGTCAGCTTCAACACCGCCGTTCGCTTCGAGAAGGGCGAGGGCATCGAGAAGAAGCAGGAGAACTTTGCGGCTGAGATCGCTTCCATGGTCAACGGCAACAAGTAATTTCCAAATTACAAAATATGATGAAAAGAGGTTCGGCGAAGGCCGGACCTCTTTTTTGTTTCCGCGCGGCAGACAGAATTTTCTGCGAAATAAAAAATTTACAATTTCCTAAGGTGAATATTATTGTGTATATCTTGCATATTCATTTTGACTGGTGTATAATAGGCAATGCTAAGCAGCGGCGCAGTATCCTAGTCGGAGCTGCCGTTTCCTAAGAAGGGCCTAAAAATCCTTTAAAGGGCACAACTGTGAAGCCTTTGGTGCCTGCTTCTTACGCCCAGTTTGGGGTGGGTGCTGAAGGGAGGCGAAAGCGAAAGCTGCGCCTGCGGACTCCGGGCGACCCCTAATGGCATGGGGGAACCGACCCTGTTTCTGCGGAGACTCGTTGCTGTGCCGGAGCGGACTCCCGGTTTCGGGTATCGACTTCGGTACGGGACGGGATATGAACCTGCATTGCGGTGCTACCCGGCCTTTGTGCCGCGAACGCTGTGTGCAGCGTAGCCTGCCTTGCGTGGGGAATTCGGATAGGAGAACAACGTACAGACTCCGGCCAAGAGCGAGGTACGATCGCTCCTTGAAATTTTTCCTGCAAAAGAGGATAAGAAACGGCGTGACTCCGGGGTGGAAATCACCTAGGCTGTCGCAAGGGCAGCGAAAGGGTTACAGTGCGGACTAAGTGGCAATCGGGTACCTCGTCTGGTGACAACGGGGTGCAGCGCCTAAGGGGGAACCGCCTCCATCGGCAACGAGAGGTGCGCTGCGGGGAAAGCCAACCCGACCTATGCCGCAGGATTACCTTTTGCTGCTGCCGCTGATTAGCATGATTATGAATTAACTGTGGAGAAGAAAGCCTTGGAAAACGAAGAAGACCGAAAGCAGAAGAAAACGGAAAAGACGCCCAGCCACGCGCGCTGGGTCATCCGTGTGTCTTTGATCGCTGTGGCGCTTTCCGCCGCGATGAGCCTGTGCTCGGGCGCGGTGCTTGAGGATGCGGGCTATGTGACTGCAACGCTGATCCTGCTGCTGTTCATTGCGCTGGGCATCATGTTCGATATCATCGGCGTCGCCGTGACGGCGGCGAATCCCAAGCCGTTCAATTCGATGGCCGCGCACCGTGTCAAGGGCGCGAAGGAGGCGCTGTACCTCATCCGCAACGCGGAAAAGGTTGCCTCGTTCTGCAACGATGTGGTCGGTGACATCTGCGGCATCGTCAGCGGCTCGACCGCGACGGTCATCGTCGTGCTGCTGCAAAACAGCTTCGGCTGGCGCAGTATCGTCGTATCCACCGTGGTCACGGCGCTCATTTCCGGATTGACGATCGGCGGCAAAGCCATCGGCAAAAAGGTCGCCATGAAAAAGAGCAAGGATGTCATCTACCTGACGGCGAAGGTGCTGTCGGTGCTGCATCTTGTCAGATAAAGAAGGAAACCGTATTGATTCTTGAAACCATCCATGATCCCCGGGACATCAAGGCCCTGAACGACTCGCAAACGCAGCTTTTATGTACGGAGCTGCGTGAATTTTTGCTGAAAAATGTGTCGAAAACGGGCGGGCATCTGGCCTCGAACCTCGGCGCGGTCGAGCTGACGGTGGCCATCCACCGCGTGTTCGACACGTCGCGAGACCGGCTGGTGTTCGACGTGGGGCATCAGTGCTACACCCATAAAATTTTGACCGGCCGGCGCGAGCAGTTTTCGTCTCTGCGCCAGTACGGCGGCCTCTCGGGCTTTCCCAAGCCGCGCGAGAGCGGGCATGACGCCTTTATCGCGGGACATGCCTCCAACTCCGTCTCCGTCGCGCTCGGCATGGCGCGGGCGCGGACGCTGCAGCATCAGGATTATTCCGTACTGGCGCTGATCGGCGACGGCGCGCTCTCCGGCGGCCTCGCCTACGAGGGACTTAACAATGCGGGTTCGTCCGGCGAGCCGCTCATCGTGATTCTGAACGACAACGGCATGTCGATCGACGGCAATGTCGGCGCGGTGAGCGAGCATCTGGGACTTTTGCGCTCGAAGCCTGCGTACTATGAATTCAAAAAAGCCTATCGTGATCTGCTCGACCGCAACGCGGTCGGCCGCGCGGTGTATGATTTTAACCATCATCTGAAAACGAACGTCAAAAAGGCGCTGCTGCCGAATTCGACGATGTTCGAGGACATGGGCTTTACCTACCTCGGCCCCGTGAACGGACACGACGTGGGGCAGCTCACCAACACGCTCAAATGGGCGAAGGACTTGAACTGTCCGGTGCTGGTGCATGTGCATACGAAAAAAGGCAAGGGCTACCCGCCCGCCGAGCGCGAGCCGGAGCGCTATCACGGTGTCGGCAAATTTGACCCGCGGATGGGCGTGCCGCGCGAGCATAAGCGAGATTTTTCCGCGGTGTTCGGCGACGAACTCTGTAAGCTCGCAAAAAATGACGAAACGATCTGCGCTATCACCGCCGCAATGCGCGACGGTACTGGCCTGCACGATTTTTCCGAGCAGTATCCCGTGCGCTTTTTTGACGTCGGCATCGCCGAGGGACATGCCGTGGCGATGGCCGCGGGCATGGCCAAGCAGGGGCTCACGCCGGTCGTGGCGATCTATTCGAGCTTTTTGCAGCGCGCCTACGACCAGCTCATCCACGACACGGCGCTCTCCGACCTGCATGTTGTCTTCGCGGTCGACCGCGCGGGCATGGTCGGCGCGGACGGAGAGACGCATCACGGCATTTTCGATGCGACATTCCTCTCGGAAATTCCGAATATGACGGTGCTGTGTCCGTCGAACTTTGCAGAGCTGCGCACGATGCTTGACCGTGCGGTGAACGAGATCAAAGGCCCCGTCGCCATCCGCTATCCGCGCGGCGGCGAGGGAAATTATAAGGAAGACAGCGGGCGGCAGAACCTTGTCGTGTTGCGCGAGGGAGAGGACATCACCCTCTGCGCCTACGGCACGATGATCAACAATGTGCTCGACGCGGCGGAAATCCTGCACGAGCAGGGTATCGAGGCACGCGTTGTAAAGATCAACGCCATCTCGCCGCTCTATGACCGCGACATGCGCGAGGTCATCGGCAAAACAAAGGCGATGCTGGTCGCCGAGGAGTGCGCGGGCGTCGGCTGCATGGGCCAGCGCATGGCGGCCATTCTGGGCTGGAACAAAATTTCGCCCGAACGGCTGGAGCTGTGCAACCTCGGCAAGGCGTTTCCCGCGCAGGGAACAGTGGAGGAGCTGTACCGCGAGTTCGGGCTGGACGCGGAATCGCTGGCAAAAAAGGCTGCGGAGGTGCTGCGATGAGCAATAAAACAAGACTGGACGTGCTGCTCGTCGAACGCGGGCTGGAACAGACCCGCCAGCGCGCGCAGGCGATGATCATGAGCGGGCTCGTCTTTGTGGACGGGCAGCGCGTGGATAAGGCGGGCACTGCCGTGCCGAACGACGCGCAGATCGAGGTGCGCGGCAACACGCTCCGATATGTGAGCCGCGGCGGCCTCAAGCTCGAAAAGGCGATGACGACGTTCGGCCTCAAGCTGGACGGCTGTATCTGTGCCGATATCGGCGCTTCGACCGGCGGCTTTACCGACTGTATGCTGCAAAACGGCGCGACAAAGGTCTACGCCGTCGACGTCGGATACGGACAGCTCGATTGGAAGCTCCGCTCCGACGAGCGCGTTGTGTGCATGGAACGCACGAACGCGCGCTATCTCGACCGCGACCAGATTCCTGACGAGCTGGATTTTGCCAGCATCGACGTGTCGTTTATTTCGCTGAAATTGATCCTGCCTGCGGTGCACCGCGTCTTAAAAGAGGGCGGACATGTCGCCTGCCTCATCAAGCCCCAGTTTGAGGCGGGACGTGAAAAGGTGGGGAAAAAGGGCGTCGTCCGCGACCCGGACGTACACCTTGAGGTGCTGGAAAACTTCCTGACACATGCAAAGGATTCTGGCTTTACAGTGCTTGACATCACATTCTCTCCTATTCGCGGACCCGAGGGAAACATCGAATACCTCGGGTATCTCGAAAGCGGCGATTGGGTGGAGAAGACGTTTGACCTCCAGGGCCTTGTGGAGCAGTCACACGCGGCGCTCGACCACGGGAAGGAGGACGCGGGATGCTGAGAAAAGTCATCTTATGCCCGAATCCCTACCGCGACGCGCAGCTTCGCGTCGCGAAGGAGGCCAAGCGCGTGCTCGACGAGGTTGGCTGCCCGAATGTCGTGTGCCTGCCGTTTCGCAATCAGGAGCCGCCGGAGGGCTACGGGCTCAACATTGAGCCGCTTCAGCAGGAGATCCGCGGTGCGGATATGATCATCGCGTTTGGCGGCGACGGTACGATCCTGCACCTTTCCAAAACCGCCGCGCACCGCGACATTCCGGTGCTGGGCGTCAACCTCGGCAGCCTCGGCTTCATGGCCGAGCTTGAGAGCAAAGACCTTTTGCGCTTGCGCGACCTGTGTGACGGAAAGTATGAGATCGAGAGCCACATGATGCTCGACGTGAGCGTCCAGCGCGACGGGCGGGTCATCTACTCGAACCTTGCGCTCAACGAAGCGCTCATCGCGCGCGGCAATATCTCGCGCGTGATCCGGCTGCAAATCTTCACCGAGCAGGGGAAGCTCGTGGACGTGGCGGGCGACGGCGTGATCGTCGCGAGCCCGACGGGCTCGACGGCCTACTCGCTCTCGGCGGGTGGCCCTGTGGTCGAGCCGACGGCGCGGAACTTCATCGTTTCGCCCATTTGCGCGCATAGCGTGCACGCCAATGCCTACGTGCTCTCGCCCGAGCGGGTCATCACTGTGCAGACGGAAAAAAACAGCTACAAGCCCGTCCTTTTGAGCGTGGACGGCGGGCGCGCATTCTCACTGCGCAGCGGCGACAGTATTGAAGTGCGCCGCTCGAAATTCGACACCAAGCTCGTTCGACTGAGCAAACGCAGTTTCTGCGAGATCTTACAAAAGAAAATGTTGATGGGAGGAACCAGCAATGAAGAATGAAAGACAGGAAAAGATCCTTGCGATCATTGCCGCTTCGGCGATCGAAACGCAGGAGCAGTTGATCGACAGCCTGCGCAAGGAGGGGATCTCCTGCACGCAGGCGACCATCTCCCGCGATATCAAGCAGCTCCACTTAATTAAGGAGCCGACCGGCAACGGCACCTACCGCTACGCCGTTTCGACGCAGAAGATGCGCCTGAATCTGGCTGACCGCCTGCAGACCATCCTGCGCGAGAGCATCGTTTCGGTCGACTGCGCGCAGAATCTGGTGCTCATCAAGACGATGGCGGGCCTCGGCCCCGCGGCCGGCGCGGCGTTTGACGGGATGGATATCTCCGCCAAGGTCGGCACCGTCGCGGGTGACGACACGGTGCTGATCGTGATGCGCGAAAACGAGTCCGCCGCCGAGTTCTGCTCGGAGATCGAGGACATGCAGAGACAGCGCCAGACCAAGTAAGAACAAAATCTTGCAGGAGAATGAGCGATGCTTGAGCTTTTGCACATTGAAAATATCGCCATCATTGAGCGGGCAGACATTCTGTTCGGCCGCGGGTTCAACGCGCTCACCGGCGAGACCGGCGCGGGCAAATCCATCGTGATCGATGCGCTCGGCGCGGTGCTCGGCCAGCGCACGTCGCGCGAGCTCATCCGCACGGGCGCGGAGAAGGCGTTTGTCAGCGCGACGTTCAGCGCGGTCCCGGCAGATTTGCCGGGACTCGCCGAAAACGGCTTTACGCCGGAGGAGGACGGAACGCTTTTATTGCAGCGCGAGCTGTACGGTGACGGCAAAAACGTCTGCCGCGTGGGCGGACGGCCAGTGACGGTCGCGCAGCTCAAGCGTATCGGCGCGAGCTTGCTCAATATCCACGGCCAGCACGACGGACAGCAGTTACTTGACGAAGAGCAGCACCTTGTCTACCTCGACCGCTTTGGCCGCGTGGAAAATGAGCTGGCAGCGTACTGTACGCGCTATGACGTGATGAAAGAGACGCGCCGCGCGATCGACGCGCTCAAGATGGACGAGGCCGAAAAAGCGCGCCGTGTCGACATGCTGCACCATCAGATCGGCGAGCTCGAGCGCGCGGACTTGCAGGAGGGGGAGGAGGAGACGCTCCTTGCCCGCCGCAATGTTCTGCGCAACGGCGAAAAGTTCATTTCCGCCATCTCCGAGGCGGACGCCTGCCTGAACGGTGGGGACGAGGGCCTTGGCGCGGTGTCCGCTATCAAGGAGGCGGAGGATACGCTGCGTTCGCTCCGCAGCCTCGGCGATGAATTCATCACGCTCTCGGAGCGCTTGGAAGCGCTGCGCTGTGAAGCATATGACCTTGCCGAAACGATCCGCGATAAAAAGGATGAATACGATTTTTCTCCGCAGGAGCTCGACGCCGTGGAGTCGCGCTGCGACCAGCTTTACCGGCTGAAAAAGAAGTACGGCTCAAGCGTCGAGGAGATGCTTGCATATCTTGAAAAATCGCGTGAGGAATTGGACCGCATCGAGTATGCAGACGACCGTGCGCAGCAGCTCGAGCAGACGCTCAAAAAGCAGGAAAAGGCTGCGCGCGAAGCGGCGCAGGCCCTCTCCGACCGCCGTCACGCGGCGGCAAAGGAGCTTGAGGAGCGTATTTCCCGGGAACTGCGCGAGCTCGATATGCCGAAGCTGCGCTTTGCCATCGACTTTCAGGAAAAGGACATGGGCGAGGACGGTGTGGACGCCGTGGCGTTTTTGATGTCCGCCAATGTGGGCGAGGCGCTGCGCCCCATCCAGAAGATCGCGTCCGGCGGCGAGCTGTCGCGCATCATGCTGGCACTCAAAAACGTGCTGGCCGAGCAGGACAGCGTGATGACGATGGTGTTCGACGAGGTCGACACCGGCGTTTCGGGCAGGGCTGCCCAGCGCGTGGCGGAAAAGCTCGCCAAGCTCTCGCGCACACGGCAAGTGCTGTGCGTGACGCATCTGCCGCAGCTCGCGGCGATGGCCGACACGCACTTCGGCGTGGAAAAGGGCGAGGAAAACGGCCGCACGCTCACAAAGGTCGTCGCGCTCGACCGCGCGGCGCGCCGCGGCGAGATCGCCCGCCTAAGCGGGGGAGACCACCCGAGCGAGACGATGCTCTTAGGAGCTGAGGAACTGCTCTGCGCGGCGGAGAACTTTAAAAATCAACTACTGTAAAGCAAAATCACATGGCAGAGAAAAGCGCCGCGATGCGGCGCTTTTTCGAAGAAAGGAACATTAGATGAACGAATTTGCTGAGCGCATCGAGCGGGATTTTCCGGTGCGGCGCAAGGAGAAAGAAAAAGTGGACTTCCGCACCTGGCTTGTCTACACACTCGAGGAGCTCGGCTATTCGCCGAAGCTCGAGAGCGGGACGTCGGCGCTCTCGGCGGGCGGCAATGTGACGAATGTGGTCGTCGGCGACATCGAGAAGGCAAAGATCGTTCTCGCGGCGCACTACGACACCGGCGTGCGCGAGGTCCTGCCGCCGCTCATTTGCCCGACGCGACCGGCGACGTACATGCTCTACGAGGCGCTGATGCCTCTGCTGGCGCTGGCGGTGAGCTTCCTTATTTCGTTCGGCGTGACGTTCGCGCTCAACATGCCGAATATGACGCTGCCGCTCTTTTTACTGCTGCTGGTTGTTGGGCTCTTTTACCCCAAATATGGCAAGAGCGAAATGAACAACAAAAATGCCAACACCTCCGGCGTCGTCGCGCTGCTCGAGGTTGCGAAAGCGCTGACGCCGCGCTACCGCGGCGAGGTGTGCTTCCTGTTCCTTGACGGCGGCACACAGGGGAGCAAGGGCGCCAAGCGCCTGATCCACGCGCACCCCGAGCTCAAAAAGAAGAGCGTCGTCGTGCTCGACTGCGTGGGTGAGGGCGATGAGCTGCTGATTTTGCCGGGGAAAACGAGCCGCTGGAACGACAAGCTGCTCGACACGATCCTTGAGCAGTTCAGCAACAGCGAGAAGAAGACCTGCTTTTTGAAGACAGACGGCTTTGTTCACTATCCATCGGACAACCGCGCGTTCACGGGCGGCACGGTCATCTGCGCATGCAAAAAGGTCAAGGGCTTTGGCCGCTGTATCCTGCCGCGGAAAACAGAGGAGATCGACGAGGAGAATCTGTCGCTCCTGTGCGACGGGCTGTGCAAGCTCGTGATGTATTACAATCCGCAGAATACTTGATACTTGACAAGACCGATTCTTTACGTTACAATATCCGCGTTTACGGTGATGAAGCGGAGAAGTAAGCAGCGATTTCCTGCGCAGAGAGCCTTCGGCCGGTGCAAGAAGGAGAGGAAACGTGCCGAAATACACCGCGGAGCCGGCGCCCGAACGAAAGTTTTCCAGTAGGCGCGCCCCGGGAGCGCCCGTTATCGCGCGGGAGTGTGTCGGCACTCCGTGAGGCCGTTTTTGCGAGAAAACGGCGAACCAGAGGTGGTACCGCGAATTTGTTCGCCCTCTGTCCAAACGGACAGAGGGCGTTTTTTGCTATCCGAAAGCGTCTCAAAATGTCCGAAATGAAGTAAAATAGAAATACAGGAGGAATCAACAAATGGGAATTTATGAAGAGCTCAAAGCGCGCGGCCTGATCGCGCAGGTGACGGACGAGGAGCAGATCCGCGACCTTGTTAACAACGGTAAGGCGACGTTCTACATCGGCTTTGACTGCACGGCGGACAGTCTGCACGTCGGCCACTTCATGGCACTGTGCCTGATGAAAAGACTCCAGATGGCGGGCAACAAGCCCATTGCGCTCATCGGCGGCGGCACGACCATGATCGGAGACCCCTCGGGCCGCAACGATATGCGCAAGATGCTCACCAAGGCCGACATCGACCACAATGCCGAATGTTTCAAGCGCCAGATGGAGCGCTTCATCGACTTCGGCGAGGGCAAGGCCATGATGCTCAACAACGCCGACTGGCTGATGAAGCTCAACTACATCGAGCTGCTGCGCGAGGTGGGCGCGTGCTTCTCTGTGAACAACATGCTGCGCGCCAAGTGCTATGAGCAGCGCATGGAAAAGGGCCTTTCGTTCCTGGAATTCAACTACATGATCATGCAGTCCTACGACTTCTACCACATGTTCCAGGAGTACGGCTGCAACATGCAGTTCGGCGGCGACGACCAGTGGTCCAACATGCTCGGCGGCACGGAGCTCATTCGCCGCAAGCTCGGCAAGGACGCGCAGGCGATGACGATCACGCTGCTTCTTAATTCCGAGGGCAAGAAGATGGGCAAGACCGCGAGCGGCGCGGTGTGGCTCGACCCGAACAAGACCACGCCCTACGACTTCTACCAGTACTGGCGCAACGTGGGCGATCAGGATGTTTTGAAGTGCATCCGTATGCTCACATTCCTGCCGCTCGAGCAGATCGACGAGATGGATAAGTGGGAGGGCAGCCAGCTCAACCGCGCGAAGGAGATCCTCGCCTACGAGCTCACCGCACTCGTCCACGGGGAAGAGGAGGCCAAGAAGGCGGAGGAGTCTGCCAAGGCGCTCTTCGGCGCGGGCGGCAATAACGCCAACATGCCGACGAGCACGCTGACGGATGCCGACTTTGAAAACGGCAACATCAATGTCCTTTCGATGTTGGTCGCGACCGGCCTGTGCCCGTCCCGCGGTGAGGCGCGCCGTTTGGTCCAGCAGGGCGGTGTGACGATCGATGATGTGAAGGTCGCCTCCATCGACGAGAGCCTTGCGCGCGAGCGATTCGAGGGCGAGGGCATCATCGTCCGCAAGGGTAAGAAGGTCTTCCACCGCGTGAAGGCGTAAGCAGGGCTGATTACAAAACGTAAACGAAAAAGTGAAACAGGGCTCTGTGCGTTTTCAGCGCAGAGTCCTGCTTTTTTGACTGAATACACAAGGTGGAAAACGGTGAAATGAATACGGCGAATATTCGCTGAATATCAAGATGAATATTATGCAGATGCAAAGTGAATGCACGATGAATACTGCACAAACGAGAGATAAGATCAGCTTATACTGCGGGACGGAACGGTTCCAGTGCATGCGAGAGCTGTTCCAAATGACGCTCAGACATGCGGCACAGCGGCAGCCGTAATTCGCCGCCGCACAGGCCTAAAAGCTCCATGGAGGTCTTGACGGGGATGGGGTTGACCTCGCAAAACAGCGCGCGAATGAGCTCATGCAGCTTGAGCTGAAGCGTGCCTGCCTCCAAGAAGCGATTTTCAAGGCAGAGCTGCGTCAGCTCGTGCATTTCACGCGGGACGACATTCGCGGCGACGGAGATGACGCCCTTGCCGCCAAGAGCCATGATGGCGGCGGTGGAGCCGTCGTTGCCGCTCCAGACGGTGAAGTCCGGCGGGCAGAGGTTGAGGGTGTCCTGAATGAGGTCGAAGTCGTCGCTCGCCTCCTTGACACCGGCAATGTTCGGATGCTTGGCAAGCGCTTGATAGGTCTGCGCCGTGCAGCCGACGCCTGTGCGGGAGGGAACGTTGTAGAGGATGACCGGAATGTCGACCGCGTCCGCAATGGCGGAGAAATGCTGCACAAGACCGCTCTGCGAGGCCTTGTTGTAGTACGGCGTGACGGTGAGCAGCGCGTCGACGCCCGCGCTTTGCGCGGCTTTGGAGAGCGCGATGGAGGACGCGGTGCTGTTCGTGCCGCTGCCCGCGATGACAGGCACGCGGCGGTCGACGGTGCGCACGCAGCGCTCAATGAGCGCCATGCGCTCATTGTAGCTCAGCGTCGCGGCCTCGCCGGTTGTGCCGCAGACGACGATGGCGTCGGTGCCGCCTTGGATCTGGCGCTTGATGAGACGGTCGAAGGCTTCGAGATCGACACCGTCGCCGCAAAACGGTGTGACGATAGCGACGGCGCTGCCGGTAAACACACAGGGTTTCATAAAGGACTCCTTTCCATGACGCTTGACCGCCAAAACGGTAGGGGGGAGCGGCGGCCAAAAAGAGATACAGTTTTGCTTGAAAGCAGAGGGAAACTGTCGTATAATGTAAAATACGATTCATATGGATATGTTCAGCCGGGCGCAGAGCGATCGCTTCTGCAAAACTGGCTGTGGAGGATACTATGAAAAAATGGTGCAGAACGTTCCTGCTTTCCTGTCTGCTGTGCCTTTCACTGTGCACGCTCGCGCAGGCAACGGACGGTGAGACGCTCCGTGTGGGGCTCAAGTACGGCTCGGACGCGATGAGCGCGGCGAACCTTCAGAATTATTCGGCCTTCGGCGGCTACGCGCTGGGGTATTTTGACGCGGACGGCAGCTTTGAAGAGCTGGGCGCGTTGCCGCAGTTGTATGAAAAGATCACGGTGACGACGGATACGACCTATCATGTGCAGCTTTCCGGCACGTTTTACGATTACGGCGACGCGTCGCGCACAGCGGCGCAGTACAGCGGCGGCTTCGCTGCCTACGAGGATGGCGCGTTCTATGCGCGCGCTGGCAGCTACACGAGCCTGAGTGCGGCGCGGTCCGCAGCAGCCCAATACGGCGGCACTGCCGTCGGCGGCAGCAGCACGGGCGTGACGGTCATCGTGACGGGAACGGATACGATCCTCTTTGAATTCGACTGCGGCGGGAGCGAAAACCTCGGCATTCTGCCGATCGAGACGCGTGAAAAGACGGTCACATGGTTCCGCGGCTACCGCTACTACGGCGGCTTTGAATACCAGCGCGTGAGCGGCGGGAACATCAATGTCATCAACGTGGTGGATCTCGAGGACTATGTCAAATGTGTCATTCCCTGGGAAATGAGCAAGGACTGGCCGGTCGAGGCGCTCAAGGCGCAGGCGGTCTGTGCGCGCACCTACGCGGTCTGTCAGACGAAGCATCGCGCGCAGGGCTTTGACATCTGCGCGACGACGCACTGTCAGGTGTATCAGGGCACGGCAGCGAGCGGTGCGAATTCCGATGCTGCGGTCGACCAGACGACGGGGGAGTTCCTCTACTACAGCGGAAGACTCGTGCAGGAGGCTGTGTATTATTCAAGCAACGGCGGCGCGAGCGAGGACAGCCTGAACGTCTGGGGCAATGACGTCGGCTATCTCAAAGGCAAGATCGACCCCTATGAGGGCAAGATCGCCTCGATCATCCCACGGTACAACTGGTCGACGACGTTTACCGCGTCGGAACTCACAACGCTTCTCAACAACCGCGGCTATGGCATCGGCACGGTGAAAAACGCCTATGTCTCGGCCTATACCGACACAGGTAACGTCTATTCCGTCACCTTTACCGGTACGAGCGGCAGCAAGACCGTTTCGCGCGAGGCATGCCGGACGCTGCTGAATCTGCGCAGCCAGCGCTTTACGATCGGCGGCGGTACGGGCGAAAATATTTACAGTGTGAATGACACGGGCGAAAGCGTCGCGCTCGGCTCTATGAGCGCGATCGACAGCAGCGGGAAGAACTCGGCGCTGTCCGGCAACGTGTACGTCATCACGTCGAGCGGCACATCGCAGCTTGTGCAGCGGACGACGACATCGTCCGGCAGCGGCAGCTTTGTGATCTCCGGCAGCGGTTACGGGCATAATGTCGGCATGAGCCAGTGGGGGGCGTACTCGATGGCAAACCTCGGCTATTCCTACCGCGATATTTTGCAGTTTTACTACACGGATGTCAGCATCCGATGAGGGAAGAGAAACAACATGAAGACAAAAGATTTTGATTATTACCTGCCCGAGGAGCTGATCGCGCAGACGCCGCTCGAAAAGCGCGACGAATCGCGCCTGATGTGCCTTGACAAGGAGACGGGTGAGCTCTCACACCACCATTTTTATGAGCTGCCGGACTTTTTGAACCCCGGCGACTGCCTGATCTTGAACAATTCCCGCGTGCTGCCGGCGCGCCTTTTGGGCCAGCGCCTACCGGGCGGCGGCGCGTGCGAGGTGCTTCTGCTCATCGACCGCGGCGACAAAACATGGGAGTGCATCGTGCGGCCGGGCAAGCACCTGCGCAAGGGCACAAAGATGCAGTTCGGCAACGGCGAGCTCAAAGCGGAGGTCGTGGACGTGTTACCTGATGGCAACCGCATGGTGAAATTCGACTTTGAGGGTATTTTCCTCGAGGTGCTCGAACACCTTGGCAAGATGCCGCTGCCGCCTTACATCAAGGAGGAATTGCAGGATCAGGAGCGCTACCAGACCGTCTATTCCAAGGTCAACGGCAGCGCCGCCGCGCCGACAGCGGGCTTGCACTTCACGCCGGAGCTGCTGGAAAAAATTCAGGCAAAGGGCGTGAACATCGGCTATGTGACGCTGCATGTCGGCCTCGGTACGTTCCGTCCTGTCAAGGAGGACGACATCGAGCAGCACGATATGCACAGCGAATACTGCGTTATCCCGCCTGAGACGGCGACGCTTATCAACGAGACGAAGGCGCGCGGCGGACGCGTGATCTGCGTCGGTACAACGTCGTGCCGCACGCTCGAGAGCTGGGCACAGGAGGACGGACACATGGAGCCGTCCGCAGGCTGGACGAGCATCTACATCTACCCGGGCTACCGCTTCAAGGTGATGGATGCACTCGTGACGAATTTCCACCTGCCGCAGTCCACGCTCATCATGCTGGTCTCGGCGCTCGCGGGCCGCGAGCACGTACTGCATGCCTACGAAGAGGCGGTAAAAGAACGTTATAGATTTTTTAGTTTTGGCGACGCTATGTTCGTTTCCTGAAACGGGGGAAGACTATGTTCAAAGTGATTAAATACGAGGGCAAGGCTCGGCGCGGTAAGTTCAAATGCGCGCACGGCGGGGAAGTGCAGACGCCGGTTTTTATGAACGTCGGCACGCAGGCGGCCATTAAGGGCGGCGTGAGCGCGCTGGACTTAAAAGACCTCGGCTGTCAGATCGAGCTTTCCAACACGTACCACCTGCATCTGCGCCCCGGCGACGATGTGGTGCGCCAAATGGGCGGCCTCCACAAGTTTATGCACTGGGACGGCCCTATCCTGACCGACAGCGGCGGGTTTCAAGTATTTTCCCTTGCGGGCCTGCGCAAAATCAAAGAAGAGGGCGTGACATTCGCCTCGCACCTCGACGGCCGGCGCATCTTCATGGGGCCGGAGGAGAGCATGCGCATTCAGTCGAATCTCGGCAGCGACATTGCGATGGCCTTCGACGAGTGCGTGGAAAACCCGGCACGCTACGAGTACGCGAAGGCATCCTGCGAGCGCACGCTGCGCTGGCTGGAGCGCTGCAAGATCGAGCATGACAAGCTGAATGCCTTGTCAGATACGGTCAACCCGCAGCAGATGTTATTTGGCATCAATCAGGGTGCGACGTTCGAAGATCTTCGCATCTGGCACATGAAAGAGATCGCAAAGCTCGACTGTGACGGCTACGCCATCGGCGGCCTCGCGGTCGGCGAGCCAACGCAGACAATGTACGACATCATCGACGCGGTCGAGCCCTATATGCCGCAGGATAAGCCGCGCTATCTCATGGGCGTCGGTACGCCGTCAAACATCATCGAGGGTGTGGCGCGCGGCGTGGACTTTTTTGACTGTGTGATGCCGGCGCGCAACGCACGCCACGGCAAGCTCTTCACGTGGAGCGGCTCGATCAACCTCAAAAACGAGAAGTACAAGCTCGACGAGCAGCCGATCGACGAGCAGTGCGACTGCCCGACGTGCCGGAATTTCTCGCGTGCGTACCTGCGCCACCTCTTTAAGGCGGAGGAGATCCTGGCCCTGCGCCTCGCGGTGATGCACAATCTGTATTTCTACAACAAGCTGACGCAGCGCATCCGCGACGCGCTCGACGCGGGAGAGTTTGCGGCTTTCCGAGCGGAGTACAGCACGAAGCTGTCGGAAAGAGTTTGATTCTTTGGATAAACCCCTTGCACAATAGTGAAATATCCGTTATAATACCAATATCTTTTGTTTTGGAAAGGAACTTGTACTATGGATAGCATTATCTTGCTGGTTGCGATGATCGCGGTGTTCTACTTCCTGATCATCCGCCCGGAAAACAAGCGCAAAAAGCAGGCAGAAAACATGCGCAACAGCCTCAAGAAGGGCGAGCGCATCACCACCATCGGCGGTCTGGTCGGCCGCATCGTTCAGGTGAACGACGCGACGGTTGTGTTCGAGACCTCTGAGGATCGCGTCCGCATCGAGGTTGCCAAGTGGGGCATCCAGTCTGCGGAGTCGATGGAGCAGGCGGCTGCGCCCAAGGCCAAGAAGGCTGACAAGGCGGAGAAGAAGGCTGAGGAAAAGCCTCAGACCGAGGAAGAGGCCAAGACGGTGGCTCTGCCGGTCGAGGATAAGGCGGAAAAGGCTGAAAAGTCCGAGGATAAGCCCTCTTACGATCCTGAGATCAAGTAAGATCGACAACTGCATAGCATAAACAAACCTCCCCTGACATACGCTCATGTAGGCGAATGCAGGGGAGGTTTTTGCGTGGAAAAGACGGTGAACACCGCGTGGTACGCGAAAAAATGCGCGCTGGGTACGCTTGTGTGCTGCGGCACGGAGCTGGTGCTTTTGATGCTGGCATCGGCGCTGATACTGCGCGGTGCGATCAGCGAGGAGATGGCGAACGGCGCGGTGCTGGTCTGCGCGGCGGTCGCGGCGTTTTTGGGTTGCATGATCGGAGCGAGGAAGACAAGCAAGCGTGTGATGATGACGGCGGGCTGCGCGGCGAGCGCGTGGGTCACGATGCAGGTGATCGGCTTTTTTGTTTATGATGGGTTGACGCCGGAGCGGTCGCTCGAGCTGGCGGCGGCGATGGCGGTCGGCGCGGTGGCGCCGCTCCTACTACAAAGAAACGGGAAAAAGGGGAGAGGCGCCAAGACACGCGCTCGCCGCAAGCGCAGGTGAACATAAAGCAATAGGCGTATTCACACGTTTTTGATCGGCGGTGGAGGAAATGCGGCGCGAAAAGCTGTAACAACTTGCACAAATGGAGCAAGAGCGACGGGAAAATATGACTTTTTCTGACTTGGGTGGTGAAGCGGAGAACTGCTTCCAGATATGGGGAACGGGTGCGAAAACCACCCCATATCTTGGTAAAATGCCACCGCTTTTTCAATTTGTTTCAATAGTTCACATAATACACTTTACATAATATTTTGACATAATTAACAAAAATGGGAAAAGTTGGCAATTCCGCTTGCGAAAAGAGTGCAAACGGCCTATATTTATAGGTACGTTCTATCGTTTTGCTCCGTGGGCAGAATGCCGCTTCCCTTCACGAGGGGTGACATACTTGCTGAGTCGAACGAACAGAAGAGACCGCCGCGGCGCGCTGCCGCAGCGCGTGCCTGTGCCGATGCTGGTGTTATCGGCGTTTATTGTGTTGGGTGTGATCCTTGGGTACGTGTTTGCGCTCCGGTCGCTGCAGAGCGCGGGCGGCGAGCTGAAACAGTATTTCGACGCGTTTTTATCGGGCGGCGTGAACAGGCCGTTTTCGGTAAGGGCGCTGGGCGAAACGCTGTTGTGCTATTTCCGCGCGCCGGGTATCGTGTTTTTGCTGGGCTTTGCGTCCATCGGCATTGTGGCGGTACCGCTCGTGTGTGCGTGCCAGGGGTTTCTTCTATCGTACTCGCTGTTCTGCTTTGCGCTCTCGCTCGGGCGGGGGAGCTTTCCGTTGCTGCTGGCGCTGTTCGGCATCCGGCTTCTGGCGGTGCTGCCGTGCACGCTGCTGCTCGGGAACGCATCGCTTGACAAGTCCCGCGCGCTGCTGTCGCTTTCGCTTGGCGGCGGGGGACGGGGACGCGCAGTCAGCTACGGGAGCGCGTACTGGTACCGCTTTGGCATTTGTTGTGTGTGTTTGTTGTTTGCCGCTCTGCTGGAGCTGTGGCTCGTGCCGCAGTTTTTGCTGCTGGCGGCGTCTTGAGCTGTTTTTTAGGAAGGAGGGGTGCGATCATGGCCGACCTTTTGGCGCAATACGAAGAATATCTGGCCACGGAAAAGCACGCCTCCCAGAATACGCTCAGCTCCTATATGCGCGATCTGCACCAGTTCGCCGTGTATTTGGACGAGTTCCACCCCATGCCGCTGCCGCAGGTGACGCAGGAGGTCATCAGCGGCTATGTCGCCTGGATGGGCGGCAAGGGCAAGTCCGCCGCGACGATCACGCGCTCCATCGCATCGATCAAGTCGCTCTACACCTACCTCCAGATGACCGGAGAGGTCAGCGCGAACCCGGCCAAGGGCGTTGCCGCGGTGAAGGTGGAGCACAAGTTCCCCGAGATCCTCACGGGCAAAGAGGTCGAGCTCTTCCTTGACCAGCCCCAGTGCGTGGACGCTAAGGGCTACCGCGACCACGCGATGCTCGAACTGCTGTATGCCACGGGCATCCGCGTCTCCGAGCTCATTTCGCTCAATGAAGAGGACGTGAGCCTGAGCGCGAGCTTCATCCGCGCGCAGAGCAAGGGCAAAGAGCGTATCATCCCACTCTATCCCGCCGCCGTCAAGGCGCTTTCGCACTACATGAAGGAGGTGCGTCCGCAGCTTTTGGCTGATCCGGAGGAAACGGCGCTGTTCGTCAACATGAACGGCGAGCGCATGAGCCGCCAGGGATTCTGGAAGATCGTCAAGCACTATCAGGAGACCGCCGGCATCTCGAAGGACATCACGCCGCATACGCTGCGCCACTCGTTTGCCGTGCACCTGCTCGAAAACGGTGCGGACCTGCGCTCCATTCAGGAGATGCTGGGCCACGCGGACATTTCCTCGACGCAGATCTACACGCATGTCGTCAAAAAGCACCTCAAGGACGTCTATCAGAAGGCGCATCCGCGGGCATGAAAAGAAAATTGGAAGGCCGCTCTTTGAGCGGCCTTTTTCATGCTGTGATTTCTCGTTGCATTTCGGACAGTTGTTTGATATAATTTCTAAATAAGTATCGTGGGAGGTGATGCGCGTGCGCATTCTCGGCATCGATCCGGGCATCGCCATCGTGGGCTTTGGCCTGATCGAAGCGGATCGCGGCAGAACGCAGCTATTGAATTACGGCGCGATCACCACGCCCGCGGGACTGCCGCTGGCGCGCCGCCTTGTGCAGATCGAGCAGGACACGGAAGCGCTCATCGCGCAGTTAAAGCCCGATGCCATCGCGGTCGAAGAACTGTTCTTTTCGAACAACATCACGACCGGCATCGCCGTGGCGCACGGCCGCGGCATCATTCTGTGTACCGCGGAAAAGAGCGGCGTGCCGCTCTACGAATATACGCCCATGCAGGTCAAGCAGGCCGTCGTCGGCTATGGCCTTGCTGAAAAGAAACAGGTCATGGACATGGTCAAGCGGCTCTTAAAGCTCAAGGCTGTGCCGCGGCCCGACGATGCTGCCGACGCGCTGGCCATTGCCATCTGCCACGCGCGCAGCGCCACGTCGCTCCTGAGCCGCGTGGGCGGGAACGACGTCAAGCAGACCATTTAAGCAGGAGAGAGGCAGTTTATGTTTTATTATGTCAGCGGAACGGTCGCGCATGTGGAGCCGTACCTCGCCGTGATCGACTGCGGCGGCGTGGGCTACGCCTGCAAGACCACCAGCACGACGATCTCACAGCTGCAAGTGGGTAAAGCAAACAAGCTTTACACCTATTTGCACGTGGGTGAGGGGATCTTTGACCTTTACGGTTTTGCCACGCAGGGTGAGCTCGGGAGCTTCAAGCAGCTCATCGGCGTCTCGGGCGTGGGGCCGAAGGCGGCGCTCGCGATACTTTCGGTCTGCACGCCGCAGGGGCTTGCGATGGCCGTCATCACGGGCGATGAAAAGGCGCTCATCGCCGCGCCGGGCATCGGCAAGAAGATCGCCCAGCGCATCATCTTAGAGCTCAAGGACAAGCTCACCAAGGAGCAGCAGGAGATCGGTATGCCGACCGCCCCCGGCATCGTTGCGGGTGAGAAGAGCAAGGCCGTCGAGGCCGCCGCCGCGCTCGCGGTGCTCGGCTACACGCAGCAGGACATCGCGGTCGCGATGAAGGGCGTGGACGTGGAAAACTTACCGCTTGAAGAGATCGTGCGCCAGAGCCTTAAAAAAATGGTAAAATAGGAGAAACGATAAATGAACGAAAATACAAAAGAGGCGGCTAAAAAGGGCATTACCTTTGGAACCTGCCTTGCAATGGTCATCTCCTATACGACATGGCACAGCGTTGGTTGGGCGATTGTGCACGGCCTTTTGAGCTGGCTGTATGTGATTTATTTTGTGATCAGGTACTGATTATTCCTTCGCAAAGCACAAAAAGGAGCGTGAGCGCTTGAGCATTGATTTTGGAACCGACATTTATGAAGAGCCGATCGTGGCCAAGACCTTCCTGAGCGAAGACGCGCAGGAGGGCTCGCTGCGCCCGAAGACGCTCTCGGAATACATCGGGCAGGAGAAGGCGAAGGGCAACCTTGCCGTCTTCATCGCGGCGGCGAAAAAGCGCGGCGAATCGCTCGACCACGTGCTGCTGCACGGCCCTCCGGGCCTCGGCAAGACGACGCTCGCGGGCATTATTGCCCAGGAAATGGGCGTGAACATCCGCATCACGTCCGGCCCCGCCATTGAAAAGGCGGGCGACCTTGCGGCGCTTTTGACGAATCTGAGCGAGGGGGACATCCTGTTCGTCGACGAGATCCACCGCCTGAACCGCAGCGTGGAGGAGATCCTGTACCCCGCGATGGAGGACTACGCCATCGACATCATCGTCGGCAAGGGCCCGAGCGCGAACTCCATCCGCCTCGATCTGCCGCACTTCACGCTCATCGGCGCGACGACGCGCGCGGGCCAGCTGTCCGCGCCGCTGCGCGACCGCTTCGGCGTCACGCTGCGCCTGGAGCTTTACACGCCGCAGGAGCTTTCGAAAATCGTCACGCGCTCGGCGAGCATCCTGAATGTCGACATCGACCCGACGGGTGCGCTCGAGATCGCGCGCCGCTCGCGCGGCACGCCGCGTATCGCGAACCGCATGCTGCGCCGCGTGCGCGACTTTGCGGATGTGCGGGCCGACGGCGTCATCACGAAGAAGGTCGCGGACGAAGCGCTCCGCGCGCTCGAGATCGACGACCTCGGATTAGACCCCATCGACCACCGGATGATGCACGCCATCATCGAAAACTACGGCGGCGGCCCTGTTGGCATCGAGACGCTGGCGGCGACCATCGGCGAGGAAGCCGTCACGCTGCTGGATGTTTACGAGCCGTATCTCATGCAGCTCGGCTTTTTGCAGCGCACGCCGCGCGGGCGCTGCGTCACGCGCAAGGCATATGAGCACTTAGGCCTCTCCGTGCCGAAGAGCATGGACGAAGTGCCGGAACAGCTTAGTCTATAAATGCAAACTACTTTACGGCAAAACTTCAAATCTTTTTGAGAAGAGGAATCAAAATCATGGGAAAACTGTTTGGCACCGACGGCATTCGCGGCGTTGTGGGAGAAAATCTCACGGCTGATCTTGCGTTCCGTACGGGCAAGGCCATCGCGGCCGTTTTGAAGGAAGAAAAGGGCAGAAAGCCGGTCATCACCATCGGCAAGGACACGCGCATTTCGTCCGATATGCTCGAAAGTGCGCTGATCGCGGGTATCTGCTCCGTCGGCGGCGACGTGATGCCGTTCGGTGTGCTGCCGACTCCAGCGGTCGCGTACCTGACCGTGCTCAAAGGCGCGGATGCGGGCATCGTGATCTCCGCCTCGCACAACCCCTACGAGCACAACGGCATTAAGGTCTTCAACGAAAAGGGCTACAAGCTGCCCGACGCGATCGAAGAGCAGGTCGAAGAAAAAATTCTCACCGACATCTATCCCGCCGCGACGCACGGCGAGATCGGTGTCCTGCGCCACGGTCTGCGGCAGTCGCGCGAGGCGTATATCGACCATTTAGCTGGCACGATCGAAGGAGACCTGTCCGGCCTGCGCGTGCTGGTCGATTGCTCGAACGGCGCGTCGTCCGCGACGGCACCGGAGCTCTTTGGCCGCTTCCGCTGCTTCTGTGACTTCATCCACCGCAAGCCGGACGGCGTGAACATCAACGACCACTGCGGTTCGACGCATCTCGACGACCTTGCACAAAAGGTCGTCGCGGGCGGCTATGACATCGGCGTCGCGTTCGATGGCGACGCGGACCGCTGCCTGCTCGTCGACGAGCAGGGCGGCGTTATCGACGGCGACAAGGTGCTTGCCGTCTGCGGCTCGGACATGAAGCGCCGCGGGAAGCTCTCGGGCGGCACAATCGTTGCGACGGTGATGTCGAACCTCGGCCTTCACGAGTTCTGCCGCGAAAACGGCGTCGGCCTCGTCTGCACGAGCGTGGGCGACCGCAACGTGCTCGAAAAGATGAATGAGTGCGGCTACAAGCTTGGCGGCGAGCAGTCGGGCCACACGATCTTCACCGACTACGCCACGACCGGCGACGGTCAGCTGACGGCGCTTCAGTTCCTCGACGTGCTCGCGCGCAGCGGGAAGAAGGCCTCTGAGCTTGCGTCCGTCTGCCCGCAGTATCCGCAGGTGTTGCTCAACGTCGCCGTTTCGCATGAGCGCGGCGTCAAGGATGCCATCATGGCGTCCGATGCACTCTCCGCGGCCATCGCGGAGGAGGAGGGGAAGCTCTCCGGCGAGGGACGCGTGCTCGTCCGCCCGAGCGGCACGGAAGCGCTCATCCGCGTCATGGTTGAGGCAAAAACAGAACAAATCGCCCTTCTTGCGGCCGAGAATTTGGTCAATGTGATAAAAATGCTGTAAAATCGTTAGCGCTAATACTGAATTTTCGTAAATACTTGACAAAACCTGAGCACAGAAGGTATAATACATGCAGTATCATCAGAGTGAGAGCCATCATAAAGAGCTTGCAGCCTGCACGGATGAGCAGCTGTGCGCCATGGCCGCCGCGGGCGACAGGGAAGCAGAAGAGCTTCTTGTCACGCGCTATTACGGAATGGTGCGCGCGTGTGCGCGTCCGCTTTTCCTCGCCGGCGGCGACGGGGAGGATCTGATTCAGGAGGGCATGTTCGGTCTCATTCAGGCGATACGGGAGTATGACGCTGACAAGGCGGCGTCGTTTCACACCTATGCAGAGATCTGCATTCGCAACCGCCTGTTCTCCGCGCTCCGTGCCGCCTCCCGCGGCAAGCATTATCCGCTGAACGAATCCATATCCCTTGATACCCCTTCCTTTGACAGTTCTTCTTACACCGCCGGTACTTTAGATCCCAGCCACACAGACCCCGAGCTCCTCATCGCGGAGCGGGACCACGTGGAGAGCCTACTCGAAAGTACCCGCAAGCACTTGTCCGAGTTCGAGGCGAAGATCTTAGGGTACTATTTGGAAGGCCTTTCCTGTCACGAGATCGCAAAGGCCGTGGGCAAGTCTCCGAAGTCGGTGGACAACGCCGTGCAGCGCGTTCGCCGCAAGGCTGCGCAGCACATTTTTTCCGGCGATATCAGCAAACGCTGAACGCATATATTTTTTTCTGATTCAAAGAGAGGGTAAAATCATGTACGAAGACAAGACTTTAGTTTGCAAAGAGTGCGGCAAAGAGTTCGTGTTCACTGCCGGTGAGCAGGAGTTCTACGCGGAGCGCGGCTTCCAGAACGAGCCCCAGCGCTGCAAGGCCTGCCGCGACGCTCGCAAGAACGCCGCTCGTGGCCCCCGTGAGTACTTCACCGCAGTCTGCGCAGCTTGCGGCGGCGAGGCCAAGGTTCCTTTCGAGCCCAAGTCCGACCGTCCGGTCTACTGCAGCGAGTGCTTCGCCAAGATGCGCGCTGAGCAGTAATTCTTGTAAACGTTTTGATCGAAAGACGTCCGCTAATGCGGGCGTCTTTCTTTTTTGGCTTTATGGCAGCTTCTTTTTTCATATTTCCTATTGAAAAAGTGCGAAAAATGGGATAAACTATTTTCAGCTATTTTCACGGAGGTGAATCAAACATGATCGAAATTAAGCGCGACACTATCATCGGTGACATTCTGGACGTTGCGCCGCAGACCGCGCCGATCTTCCTGTCGATCGGCATGCACTGCCTGGGCTGCCCCAGCTCCCGCGGTGAGACGGTGGAAGAGGCCTGCATGGTCCACGGGATCGACGTGGAGAAGCTGCTGGCTCTCGTGAACGAAGAGGCCAACAAGCCTGTCAAGGAATAAGAAAAGGACGCATACGGGTCTTCCGTATGCGTCTTGTTCGCTCAGCGAAAGGAGGGCGGCGGTGGAAAAGGAATTACAGCTTCAGCCGCGGCTGCAATGCATCGCAAGCCTTGTGCCGCAGGGCGCGAGACTGGCCGACGTCGGCACCGACCATGGGTATCTTCCCGTGTGGCTTTTGCAGCACGGGCGCATTGAAAGCGCCATTGCGTCTGACATCAACGCGCTGCCGCTTGACCACGCGCGCGCGACGGCGCGAGAATACGGCGTGACGGAGCGCATGGATTTTCGCCTCTGCCCGGGCCTTGCGAAGATCAAAGCAGAGGAGTGCGACGCCATCGCTATCGCCGGCATGGGCGGCGAGACGATTCTCGGTATTCTCGAGGCCGCGCCCTGGACGCATGAGGACGTGCATACGCTCATTTTGCAGCCGCAGACAAAGATCGACCTTCTGCGCTGCTGGCTCTGCGGGCACGGCTACCGCTTTTTGAGCGAGACGCTCGTGCGCGACAAGGAGCAGCTTTACGTCGTCTTCCGTGTGAGAGCGGGGATGGGGCAGGAGCTGAGCGAAGCGGACGCGCTGACAGGCTTATTGCTGCGGTCCGACCCGCTGTACGGCGAATACCTGTCGCAGCATCTTATAAAGCTCAATCGGGCGAGAGATGGCCTCGCCGTCTCGTCGCTCGCAGATAAGGAGGCGCGTATCGCGCATCTTGAAAATCTCATCGAAGAGATCGAGAGAAGAAAAGGGGAGTGGGAACATGGCAACGGTACATGAGATCGAACAGAGGCTTTTTTCCTGGGCGCCGCGCGAGAGCGCGATGGACTGGGACAATGTCGGCCACCTCGTCGGCGATCCCGAGCAGGAGGTCGAGCGCATTTTAGTCGCGCTCGATATTACCGAGCGCGTGGTGCAGGAGGCCATCGACTGCGGCGCGCAGCTCATCGTGTCCCACCATCCGGTGATGAACGTGCGCTGGCACGAGCGCGAGATGCAGACCCTTCGGCCCGACACGCGCCTCGGCGGCGTTTTGACCGCACTCGTCAAAAACAACATTTCCGCCATCTGCATGCACACGAATCTGGATGCTGCGGACGGCGGTGTGAACGACTGTCTGGCGAAAAAACTGGGCCTTAACGATGTTTTTTTGCTCAACGACGAAAAAATCGGGCGTATTGGCACACTTTCCTGCGAAAAAGGGCTTGAAGAGTTCCTGCGGGATGTGATAGAATTACTCGGCTGCGGCGGCTTGCGCTATTGCCGCGGCAGCGGGCGGGTGCACCGCGTAGCCGTCGGCGGCGGCGCGTGCGGCGAATACATCCCGCAGGCCATTGCGCAGGGCTGCGATACGTTCGTGACGAGCGATCTGCGCTACAACGATTTTCTGGATACGCGGGGACTCAACCTGATTGACGCAGGGCATTTTCCGACGGAGAACGTCGTCTGTCCGACGGTCAAGGCGTATTTGGAGGAGCATTTCCCCGAGGTGAAAACCGTAATATCGACGTCGCACAGAGACGTCATTCAATACTATCTGTAAGGAGAGATCACATCATGTCCGGACATTCCAAGTGGCACAATATTCAAAAGACGAAGGGCGCAGCTGACGCCAAGCGCAGCGCCGCCTTCACCAAGATCGCCAAGGAGATCATCGTCGCCGTCAAGCAGGGCGGCTCGGGCGATCCGAATAACAACTCCCGTCTCGCGACCGTCATCGCCAAGGCGAAGGCTGCCAACATGCCCAACGACAACATCAAACGCACCATCGACAAGGCGCTCGGCTCGGGCAACACCGACAACTACGAGTCCGTCACCTACGAGGGCTACGGCCCCGGCGGCGTGGCCGTCATCGTCGAGGCACTGACAGACAACCGCCAGCGCACCGCGCCGGAGGTTCGCCACTACTTCGATAAGTACGGCAAGGGTATGGGCGCGCAGGGCTGCGTCAGCTGGTCGTTCGACCGCAAGGGCGTCATCATCATCGACAACGAGGACGGAGACTACGACGAGGACGCCGTCATGATGGATGCGCTCGACGCCGGTGCCGACGATTTCAACGCCGAGGATAACGTCTTCGAGATCACGACCGACCCCGACGCGTTCAACGACGTCGTCAAGGCTCTCGAGGAGAAGAACTACGCCTTCGTCAGCGCGGACATCAGCCTTGTCCCGCAGACCTACGTGAAGCTCGAGAGCGACGAGGACATCAAGAACATGGAAAAGCTGCTCGACATGCTCGACGACAACGAGGACGTGCAAAATACCTACCACAACTGGGACCAGGACTAAACCCCTTGCAAATGCTGACTTTTTCAGCAGTGTGATACCCGCAGTTGTGACATATCTTTGTCCTGCTATGGCGTACACGGCGGCTTCTGTTGTGACATACATCATGGAGATTAAAAAGAGCTTGAGAAGATTTTCTCAAGCTCTTTTTTGCCGCCTGACTTATATGGATATCCTATAAAAATATATAAATATTCCACTTGAAATTGTCACCGTTGTTTGGTATTATATCTCGGCACGACGGACGTCCAGTTTCGGCAGAAAAACAAGGTGCGCTGTGAGGAGGAGCTTTTTCCGCGGCGCGCTCCTGCTGTAACACCTGTATAGCCCCCCTTGCACGGACGGCCGGGTGAAAGGAGAAACATATGAGTAATAACAACAACACGCAGAAGATCGTTGGTCTCGGTCTGTTCACCGCTATTGTGATCGTTCTGCAGCTGATGGGCAGCTTTATCCGGTTTGGCACGTTCAGCATTTCGCTGGTGCTGGTGCCGGTCGTTATCGGTGCGGCGCTCTACGGCGCAGGTGCTGGCGCGTGGCTCGGCTTTGTGTTTGGCGTGGTCGTGCTGCTCAGCGGCGACGCGGCGGCGTTCCTCGGTGTCAACGCGCTTGGCACGATCCTGACGGTGCTCGTCAAGGGCACGCTGGCGGGCCTTCTCTCCGGCCTTGTCTACAAGGCGCTTGAGAACAAGAACCGCACGCTTGCCGTGGCGGTGGCCGCAGTGGTCTGTCCGGTGGTCAATACCGGCGTGTTCCTGATCGGCTGCCTGCTCTTCTTCATGGAGACCATCGGCGGCTGGGCGGATGCGATGGGCTTTGGTGCAAACGTCGGCCAGTATATGATCGTTGGCCTTGTCGGCGCGAATTTTATCTTCGAGCTCCTCTTCAACGTGGTGCTGAGCCCTGTGGTCGTGCGTCTCATCCGCATCGGCAAGAAGGAAGTTTGATTCATAAAAAAGAAAAGCGGCGGGAGTTCCCGCCGCTTTTTCTGCATTTTGGACAGTTTATGTCAGAAAAGAAAAAACGGGAGGGGCGGCGATTTCCGCCGTCCCTCTCATATTTTGCACGAGCATGACTGTAAGCCGGGTTCTGTATTTGACAGTCATCTATCTACGCGCCGCGTTGCCGCGGTACTCCAGCCACCCCGGGAGCGGTCGGGCCAACCTATATGCTCCCATACCGGTGTTGCTCCGGATAGAGTTTACAGCATCGGACACTCTCGAGCCGACGGGTGCGCTCTTACCGCACCTTTCCATCCTTACCTGAGATACTTGCATACCTCGGGCGGTCTATTTCTGTTGCACTTTTCCTCAGATCGCTCTGGGCGGGCGTTACCCGTTATCCTTGCCCTGTGGAGCCCGGACTTTCCTCACAGCGGGCCTTTCGGCCTCGCCGCGCGACTGTCTGTCATACTCGCACAACTATTTTAGCCCATGGCGCGGGGCTTGTCAACGGAAAATGCATTGCTATTTTGCCGTTCCTGCGCTATACTATATATTGAATTTGTATGTGCAGACGAAAGGATGAACGTCTATGACGATACAGGAATATCTATCCTCCCTGCGGGGAAAAACAGCGGCAGTGCTCGGCATCGGCGTGAGCAACACGCCGCTCATCGAGCTTTTGCGCCGAAACGGTGTGCAGGTTATCGCCTGCGACAAAAAGAGCCGCGAAGACCTCGGCGAGCGCGCGAAGCAGCTCGAAGCGCTGGGCGCGCACTTGCAGCTTGGCGAAGGCTACCTCGATGATCTGCGCGCGGACGTCGTTTTCCGCACGCCGGGCATGCGGCCGGACGTTCCGGCGCTGCTCGGGGCGAAAGCGCGCGGCAGCATCGTGACGTCGGAAATGGAGATCTTTTTCGAGGTCTGCCCATGTACGATCATCGGCGTGACGGGCAGCGACGGCAAGACCACCACGACGAGCATCATCGCCGAAATGCTGCGCGCGGCGGAGAAGACCGTGTATCTCGGCGGCAACATCGGCCACCCGCTGCTGTGCGACGCGGAGAAGATGCAGCCTGAAGACTTCGCGGTCGTCGAGCTCTCGTCGTTCCAGCTGCTTGATATGAAGCGCTCGCCGCACATCGCGGTGATGACGAACCTTGCGCCGAACCATCTGGATGTGCACAAGGATATGGACGAGTACATCGCGGCGAAGGAGAATATCTATCTTCACCAGCGCGAGGACGACATCGCCATTTTCAACGAGGACAACGACATCACGCGCAAGCTCTCGAAAAAGGCGGCAGCGTGGACGCGGTTCTTCAGCCGCCGCGAGGAAGTCACGGACGGCGCGTTCCTGCGCGGGGATAGTATCGTCCTGCGCCGCGGCGGGCGCGAGGAAACGGTCATGCAGCGTTCCGACATCCGCCTGCCGGGGATGCATAACGTCGAAAACTACCTCGCCGCCGTGACAGCGCTCGACGGTTTGGTGCCCTACGAGGTCATGCGCGAGACTGCGCGTACCTTTGTCGGCGTCGAGCACCGCATCGAGCCGGTGCGGACGATCCGCGGTGTGCAGTGGTACAACGATTCCATCGCGTCGAGCCCGACGCGTACCATCGCGGGGCTCAACGCGTTCAACGAAAAGGTCATTCTGCTCGCGGGCGGGTATGACAAGCATATTCCCTTTGCACCCCTTGCACCCGAGGTGGTAAAGCACGTCAAGCTGCTTATTTTGTGCGGCGCGACAGCGGACGCCATCGAAAAGGCCGTGCGCGAGTGCCCGGACTATCACGGCAGCCCCGAGATCGTGCGCTGCGAGAGTCTGGAGGATTGCGTAAAGACCGCCTATAAGCGTGCGGTGCGCGGCGACATCGTGACGCTCTCGCCCGCGTGCGCGGCGTTCGACCAGTTTGCGAACTTCATGGAGCGCGGCAAGGCGTTCAAGAAGCTCGTCATGGCGCTGGGCGAATAGGGAAAAGCCCGCGCGGCATAGGCTTCACTGGAATCGGGGTGAGGCTCTGTGCCGAAATGGAGACACAGAAGACTTTCAGGAAAGAAGCGGGCGCTGCTGCTTGTGCTGTTTTTGCTCGCGGCGCTGCTGGCGCTCGCCATCGTGGCGATGACGCACCTAAAACCCGTGCTCACGTCGCTCGCAACGGCGCGCGTGTCAAATACGGTCAACGGCATCGTGACCGCCGCCGTGAACGAGACGATCTACAGCGGCGGCGTAGATTACGACCAGCTCATCTCCTTCGAAAAGGACAACGAGGGAAAGATCACGGCGGTCAAGAGCAACATGGCGGAGTTCAACCGTTTGCAGTCCGCCATCATCGACGAGGTACTCGAAAAGCTCTCCGAGGTGACGACCAAGGAACTCTCCGTGCCGGTCGGCACGCTGCTCGGCTCGCCGTTTTTGGCGGGGCGCGGGCCGCTGATCCGCGTGCGGATGCAGTCGGTCGGCTCGTCGAGCGCGCATTTTGAAAATGCGTTCACGTCGGCGGGTATCAACCAGACGAAGCACCAAATTTATCTTGTGGTGGACGTGTACGTCAGCATTCTGCTGCCGGGCTTTTCCACAACGACAAAATTCAGCAACACCTATTCCGTGGCGGAGACCGTTATCGTCGGCTCCGTGCCGGACAATTACACCTATTTCAGCAATGGCGAGGACATGGAGCAGAACGCGGAAGATTACATCATGAACAACGGCTGACTGCCTTTTGCGCACCGCCGGAGAGAGGGAACGCACTATGGACAAAAATATCCGGATCGACGAGATCGTAACACGGCTGAATGCCGCCTCCGACGCTTACTACGGCGGGCAGGAGGAGCAGATGACGAACTACGAGTGGGACGCTCTGTTTGACGAGCTGACCGCTCTGGAAAAAGCGACCGGCTATGTCCGGCCCGACAGTCCCACGCAGGTGACGAGCCATTCCGGAAACGAAATGGACGGCGAGGGGGAGAAGGAAGCGCACGAGTACCCCGCGCTCTCGCTCGCCAAGACGAAAAAGGTCGAGGAATTGCAGGACTGGGCGGGCGAGCGCGACATTTGGCTCTCGTGGAAGCTCGACGGCTCGACGCTTGTGGCGACGTATGACGGCGGCGCGCTCACGCGCGTTTTGACGCGCGGCAACGGCACCGTCGGCACGAACATCACCTATATGGCCTCCGCCATCCGCGGTATTCCCGCGAAAATCAGCGACAAGGGACACCTCGTCGTGCGCGGCGAGGCGACCATCTCCTACGCAGATTTCGAGGCCATCAACGACACGCTCGAGGACGCGGACGACCGCTACGCAAACCCCCGCAACCTCGCCGCCGGCACGCTGGCGCTCGACAAGACGAATCTCGACAAGGTGAAAGAGCGCAACGTGACGTTCAACGCCTTTACGCTCGTCCACACGGATGAAGTGATCCGCTCCTGGGGCGCGCGCATGGACTATCTGGAAAAGCTCGGCTTCATCACAGTCGAGCGCGAGCACACGGATGCGAAAAATCTGCCCGACGCCATCGCGCGCTGGACGAAAAAGGTCGACTCCGGCGAGATGGGCATTCCCGTGGACGGCCTTGTCATCACCTACGACGACACGGACTACGCCGCGACCGGCAGCGTGACGGGCCATCACGCGACGCGCGCGGGCCTTGCCTACAAATGGGCGGACGTCTCCGCCGACACGGTGCTCGACCACATCGAATGGTCGTGCGCGGCCTCGACCATCACGCCGGTTGCGGTGTTCGACCCTGTGCAGCTCGAGGGAACGACCGTCACGCGCGCAAGCCTCTGCAACGTCAGCGAGCTCGAGCGCCTCGGCATCGGCAAGGACCGCAAGACCGAACTTCGCATCATCAAGGCCAACAAGATCATCCCGAAGTGCATCGCGGTCGTCAGGGCCGAGGGCAGCTATGAAGTCCCGACGGCCTGTCCCGTCTGCGGCGCGGCGACCGAGGTGCGTATCAGTCCCATCAGCGGCGTGAAGACGCTGCGCTGCACCGATCCGAACTGTCCCGCCAAGCACTTGAAGCGCTTTGTCCGCTTTGCGAGCAAGGGCGGGCTTGATATCGACGGCCTCTCCGTGCAAACGCTGCACGAGTTCGTCAACCGCGGCTATCTGCGCGATTTTGCCGACCTCTATCATCTGGACGCGCACGCGGACGAGATCGTAAAGCTCGAAGGCTTTGGCGAAAAGTCCTGCGCGAACCTGTTGGCGGCCATCGAAAAGAGCCGCAAAGTCGACCCCATCCACCTGATCTTCGCCCTCTGCATCCCAAACATCGGCACGGACGCGGGCAAGAAGCTCATCGCAGCGCTCGGCACGAAGGGCTTTTTATCACGCATCGAGAGCGGCGAGGGCTTCGAGGACGTGGACGGCATCGGCGTCGAGCGTTCAAACGCGCTCCTGAACTGGTTTGCTGACGATGAAAACAAAAACCTCTTCGACCGCCTGATGGCAGAGCTCACACTGGAGGACGTCGCCCCCAAACAGGAGGCCGACGGAACCTGCAAAGGTCTGAGCTTCGTCATCACGGGCGATGTGCACCTCTTCAAAAACCGCAGCGCGTTCAAAGCCTACGTCGAACAGCAAGGCGGCGCCGTGACCGGCAGCGTCTCGGGGAAGACAACGTACCTTGTCAGCAACGACGGGGAATCGAATTCGTCGAAGACGAAAAAGGCAAAGGAACTGGGGGTTCCTATTCTTTCCGAGGAAGAATTTGTCTCTCGGTTCGGAGGTCCCGAATCTGCTGACTCTGCGGAAGTGCAAATCGGCATTGATACACTGCTGTGATCTGCTGCACCGTGCAGCGGCGGTTTTCCGCACTGTGCGGAAACGGGCAACTAAAGGGGGATACTCTCTTTCAAAAGAGAGTATCCCCCTTTAAATCCCCCAAGAGAAATTTTACATTGGCAGTTTGTAGCTCGAAGAGCTGCACGCGCTGCGCAATCAGGTGCGGTGTACATGGCTTTGCCATGAATCCCTACCGCCTCGTTACCACTCTCAACCGCGCCTTACTACCGTGAGGCGCGAGTGACGTTTACTCGGCGGCAGACTGTGTGCCAAATGCGGCATTGCTGGCGCTCGCCGCGATATGCGTACTACTGGTAGACGGTGATTACACTGCACCAAAACAAGATTCGAGAGCGGCAGCGGATGATAGGAGCACACTAAGTCGTATAGCAGGAATCAACGCGGCTCTGCCGCGCGCAGGCATTACATTCCGGAGGCAAAAGACTTGTGCAAGCCCGAGATTGCCAATCAAAACCCTTTCTCTTGGGGGGTGTAAGGGGGGCTATTCTCTTTCCTCGGAAAGAGAATAGCCCCCCTTTG